>Ga0214545_1004692_pt1 | contig 25382 bp, 12 predicted proteins | sample CNSS4metaG_FD_160064 | JGI IMG/M metagenome (GOLD analysis project Ga0214545, IMG submission 160064) | Root nodule microbial communities from cowpea collected in UCLA plant growth center, Los Angeles, California, USA - CNSS4 | ecosystem: Host-associated > Plants > Roots > Nodule | place: USA... | reverse complement strand
TAAATAAAATATTTATGAAATATATAATATATATATATATATATATATATATATATATATATATATATATATAAAGAAAAAGCTCTTAAAATGAGTGGTTTCTTCGTTCCAATTCTATGAGATAAGTTCAAAGAATTTAACAATTGAGTTTGAACTATATTTTAAAATAAGTAATAATTTTTATTTAACTTAATAATATGTTAGATCACATATTTACAGGTTTTTTTAAATTAAAAAATGAAAAATACCTAATATGATTATATTAACATGTATAATGAAAATAAATAAATATTTCTAGAAATAGATAATAATTCACACTATTATAAAATTGAAAATGATTTTTTTTTTACGGAAACATAAGAATTTAGAACAAAAACTAATATAAAAAAAATAAACACGTCACTTCTGTCTTAATCTATATGAATATAAAATCCAACGAGACAATTTACACAAACTTTATTGTTATTTAGATCACATTTTCTTATGTCTAATCTAATCTACGTCATAATGCATCGTGCAACATGAAAATTAGCCATTTAATCTTTTGTCATTTAAATGTGTTTGTTTTTTTCAAATTAGAAAGTCATAGTAAAATAAGAATGAATAGATCATATTAAACCCGACCCCTTTAAGATTTCAATACTAACAAATATAACCTTCAAAAAGAAAATAAATAGATATGGATGAGTGAGCTAGTGAGAGAATATCAGGAAAAAGAAAACAAATATGCTGAACATATTTTCTAAATAGTTAAATGGTTATAAAACTTAAACCAAACTTATATATAATTAATATAATTGAATTACCATAATTAGTAACGGAAGGAAAAGAGAAAGAAAGTGAAGGCCACGAGTAGCGGACATGTTTCTTTACCAAGATGAGAGTACACTGAGATCAGAACTAACCAACCTTTTTATAGATGCTAAACATCAGGTTTTATCCATTAATTATTTAATTAATTAATGCACCACGTGGGTTATGCGGGTTATGGAGTAATAATATTATCCAATTCCCCGGACCAACACTTGAAAAACGAACATATAAATATAAAATATAATTATTTAAGCAATTATTATATATATATATATATATATATATATATATATATATATATATATATATATATATATATATATATATATATATATATATCACCTTGATAAAATGAAGTGAACTTATAAATATAAATAAAAACAATCCTCCTTTAATACACTTGTCATAAGTTGAATTTAAATTCACTTTTTCAAATAGATATTAAGTTTATCTTAATTTTATAGTATCATGTACTAGTATTGAATCGTTGTTAAAATATTTATTAATATCTAAGTTTACACGAGATATATACACGTCTTAATTTATTATTAAAATTTTATATTAATTAGAGATAAAGTCAATTTATATTATATAAAATGAGTGTAAACTTTATTTTATATTTTATAAGTTGATTGTATATTAAGTTGAGTTTAAATTTTTTTTAATACTTATCCTTATAAATTAATTTTATAATTAATTCATTTTTTAATAATAATCTTTAATTTTATTGTCTTAATTACAAATATTATTTAAGAAATTTCATCACTTAAATGGTTTTCCTTATTTACGTAAACAAATATCGGTTAGTTTTCTGAAGTTTTATGTGAGAAAAACAATATTTTGAATATTCACATGAAAAAGTTAATGGTATAGATAGAAAGTACATTAAGGAGAAAATTTCATCCAGCATAGTATTATTGTCCTTTTCTTTTTGTGATATTTTCAATTAAATATTATTAAAATGTCTCGCTTCTCTCGCGTAGCTAAATAAGTTGTTTCTTCAATCATTTAAAGCAGTCATTATCTAATAGTTGAAATTTTCAAATTTACTTTTTTTTCTCTGTTTACAGTAAATGTACAGTTACGTTAAAAGGCATCTTGATTTAATAGTGAGAGAAAGTGATGTATCGCTTCATCAGTTAAAAAACGTTCGTCATTGGAGAGAAAAACTCCGCTACAATCGAGCCATGCTTGTACTTTGTCAACTCTAACAAATATATTTTATAATTTCTTTTGAGATAAGTTTAAGTGCACGCATAAAACAAATTATTTTTACTCACAAAACATTGCTAATAGCAACTAATTATAGGTAATATCTTATGTACAGTATGACCTAACGATATTTCTAGCTAGATCTTTGCTCAGGCGGTTCAAGACTGTCTGTTACATGTGAATAATCTTGTGAGGGTTGATGTGACAATTTCTTTCGAGTGATTTTTAAGAGCTCACGATCCGAGTGGCCATAGCCGTTCGTCATAATGAAACTTTGTCGCCATAACATAATTATGGGCGGTTGCATCAAAGCTAAATCTGTAAATTAACAAATCAGTAATCAAGTTTAAAAAGCAATTGGGTCGTGATTAAGAAAACTCTAATCACAAACCCATGTTAAACACTGTAAATAGGAATCCGATTTAAGTTGGTAAACATTTTTACTTCGCATTTATTACAACATTAATTATATTCATCCTAACGGACTTTAACTTACTTAAACATTATAGCCTTATTGACAGGTACCCCGATCGTCTGGACAACCGATCGGGAGAGAAAGGAAGGAGATAGAACGTGAAGAAATTGCAACTACAAGTGAACTAGGACAAATTAAGTATTTTTAGATAAGTGTTAGGACCTTATACCCGAAATACCCGTCTTCAACACCAAAATCTAAAGTAGATAAGGCCCATCTAACGAAATAAAAAAAAAATTAAACATCAAATAAGCCTAACAAAATTTGATTAAAAGAACTAAATTCACGTATTTTGAAAATTGAAAGACTAAATTCATCCAAAATTTTAAAATAAACTAATTCTAACATTTAATGAAAGTTAACGAAGAAAAAATATATTTAACCCTACAAAAAATAAAAATAGAAATTTTCCTTCACATGTGCACAAGTAAACTGGAACATCAATAAGTTCTTTATCCATAACTACTAAATAAAAAAAGGACAATGATACTTTAACCTACTTTTTTTTATCCATTTTTAACTCATAACTTCAATCACCATTAGATCATCACATCACATCACTAAAAAGAATCAAAATAAATGATCTAATGATGATTAAAGTAGTAGGTTAAAAGTGAATAAAAAAAGTGGATTAAAATATCATTTTCTATAAAACAAAATGCAGGCAGGGAAACTATGTGCATGTCCGTGAGAGTACCCAAAGTTAACAAAAATAATCTGAAGTTGCAGAAACTAAGTGTATACATAGGTCACTGCACGTCTTGCTCATTGTGAATAAGAACACAACAACATTTTAAGTTCGCTAGCCTCAACTAGATAAAATACATTCATTGTGAATTTAACATTGCACCAAGTCAATGTTTCCATTCCACTGTAGTTGTGCAGCTCTTTCAAGAAACATAAACATTAACAAGGAGGTTTTTTCTGCCTAACACATTATTGTACATAAAACAAGGCACAAAAACCTAAACACAAGGACGAAACGCAGAGGGAACATGATCATCTCTACTGAGATTGATGTTTATTGCGGAAGCTAGCGAAGTTACTTCAGATGGTGGCTTGTGAAGGTTGGGGAATCCACAGTAGATGTTTTATGGGGAAGAAATGGCACACTGGATCTTGCCCAGCTTTGATTCCAAGCTGCCTAAATATAATGTGGTTTGGATCCCAATCTGATGTGTCCAAATGACAGATTCCAAGAGCTTCAACTTTGTTTTCTCCATTCTCACTACCCAATGAGACCTTGAACACCTTGCTCCCTGTGTCTATGGAGTGACAGTAGTAAATGGCATAAGGGTAAGGTAGGGGATGACAAGCCACCCATTTGGGAGCATTGATATCTTCTGATACTTCCAAAATGGTGAACTTTTGTAGAGCAGCTCCTGCGGTTGTGGGGAGCGTGGTTGTGAGAATATCGCACTTGGTCTCTGAACCAATGGTGGTGCTAACGAATTCCAGCATGGACTCTAGAGAGGTGGCACAGATCTTGGTCTCTCCTGTGATGGGTTCTCCTTCACATTGTTCAAGTGTTCCTCTCATGGCAACGGCTTCGGGAGAATCTTCTGGGATCGAGAAGAGTTGAAGAACACTGGGAAGTTGTGAGGTTGAGAAAGGAATAGAATCAGCTTCCTTTCTGGGAAGAAACTGAGAAACCTCTCCAATGGGAAATTGCAGTGTCATCACATTCCCAACATGAAGATCAGTCAAAGCGAAAAATCCTACCTTGAAAGCCTCTGAATGATCCACGCTGGAAGACTTTTTCATATCAGTTTTGGAATCACCATATTGTGTTATGTAAGTTTTAGAGGTACCATCATAGGATGAGTGCTGCGGAACTTTCTTGGCACCATAGACAGTAATTTGAGGATGATCGGCTTCATTGGCATGAATGTTTCTATCATATTGTGTAATGTAAGGCACAGTAGAATCAACATGGGGTGATTGCTTTGGAACTTTCTTATAGGCAGTAATGTAAGGATGATTGGCTTCATTGGTTGCACCATATTGTGTTATGTAAGGTTTAGTGGTATCATCATTGGAATGAGTGATGCCGCTATAACTAGTTATATAAGGTACAGAGGCATCATCGCTATTGTGTGACTCTTTGGGAGTTTTGTCGGCACCATATGCAGTAATGTAAGGGTGATTGAGTTGATGAGCATGACTGTAACTTGTTGTGTAAGGCTGAGTGAGTTTTTGTTGGTGATGGTTTTGATTTTTAGCAGAATCTATGTAATTTGGTTCAACAGATTTTGAAATGGTTCTGTAGCCTACAAGGTAAGGTGAATTGTTAGATACCATTGTGGTTTTGTCTTCATCTACCTTCTCATCTTGCAGTTCTATCTTCATATCTCTTGCTTCAATGTTCTTCCCATTCTACAATAAAATTCAGTCAACCAAAATTAAATAAGCGATAACTTATATATATATATAGAGAGAGAGAATCCTCTCAAAATGGATGTTCATTTCTATTTTACCAAATAAGTTCAAAGAATTTAACAATTGAGTTTGAACTATATTTTAAAGTAAAGAATAATGATATTAACAACTAAATCTTGACAATTTTCTTTTACAATTTGAGTTGACATATTTTAAGTGAGTTTGAAATATAGAAAAATGAGAAAATGAAAAGTCACTCAAAAAATGACACCCTAAATTGTAAGGAAAAGTTTTCAAAATTTAATTGTTATAGTATAATTTTTCTATTTTAGAACGAGTAATAACTTTTATTTAACTTGTGTTAGATCACCGATTTACATGTATTTTCTTAATTAAAAAATAAAAAAATACTCAATATGATTATATTAACATGTATAATGAAAATAAATAAATATTTATAGAAATATATAATAATTCACACTATTATAAAATTAAAAAGGAATTTTTCTTTAGGGAAATATAAGAATTTAGAACAAAAACTAATATAAAAAAATAAACACGTCACTTCAGTCTTAATCTATATGAATATAAAATCAAACGAGACAACTTAAACAAACATTTATTTTTATTTAGGTCACATTTTCTTATGTCTAATGTAATCTACATCATAATTCATCGTGCCACACGGGAAAGATACTTATATGATGGTTATACATATCAACGGAAGGAAAACAAAGATAGTCTTAATTAGGTTGTGTAAATTGTGTCTTAAAACAACATATGCTAAATGTATCAGTAAAAAAAATTGCATTATTTTTAAAATATAAACACTAACTATTTCTAAGATATTATCACAAAATCTCAAATATTGCATTAAAAAAAAAACTTGGATATAGTATACATAAGATCATCAATAACCATATTCATAAAAAAAAATTGTCAATTTTAATAAATTAGCCATTTAATCTTTTGTCATTTAACTACGTTTATTTTTTTTCAAATTAGAAATTCATAGTAAAATAAGAATGAATAGATCATATTAAACCCGACCCCAACAATAGACTTACTACTACATTAATATTTCAATACTAACAAATGTAACCTTCAAAAGAAAATAAATAGATATGGATGAGTGATCTAGTGAGAGAGTGTCAGGAAAAAAAAAACACAAATATTCGAAATAGTGTAGAACATTTTTTTTTTCAGATAATGATATTTTAAACTATATTTTTTATCCATTTTTAATCTACCACTCTCATCATATTTAAATCATCACATCACATCATATGATTACAAAAAATTAAAATAAATAATTTAAGAACGACGAGAATGATGAATTAAAAATAAATAAAAAAATATGGATTAAAATATTATTATCCTTTTCTAAACGGTGGAGAAGTAGATCTATTTCTTATAATGAAATATAAAATTTGAACCAAAGTTGCAAGCTTAGGAACAAATATAAATTGAATTACCATAATTAGTAACAGAAGGAAAAGAGAAAGAAAGCGAAGGGCATGAGTAGAAGACATGTTTTTGCTATATAGCATGAAAGATAGTCTCTTTACTAAGATGAGAGTGCACTGAGATCAGAACTAACCAACCTTTTTATAGCTGCTAAACACCGGGTTTTATCCATTAATTAATGCATGTGGGTTATATAATAATAATAATAATAATAATAATATTACCCAATCCCCCAATACTTGAAAAACGAACATATAAATATACAATATAATTATTTAAACAATTATTAAAGATATACATCACCTTGATAAAGATAAAATGAAGTCAACTTATAAATATAAATAAAAACAATCCTCATTCAATACATTACTCTTCTGAGAATAAGTTAAATTTAAATTCGTAGATATTATAAGTTTATATTCATAAAATTAGTTTATTTTATTGTGTCAACTACTAATATTGACATTGAGATGTTTTCGAAATATTTATTAATATCTAATTTTATACAAGACATATACTTAGTTGGAAGTTTTGTATCAATTAAAGATAAAGCATTCTACATTATATAAAATGGATGCAAACTGTATTTCATATCAATTTAAAGTTTATTTTTAAATACTTATTATTATAAATTAATTTTATAAAAGTGATTTAAATTAATTTATATTTTGATAAATATCTTTGATTTTATTGTTTTAATTAAAAATATTATTTAATAAATTTGATCATTTAAATGGTTTCTCCTTATTTACGTAAAAGAAATATCGCTTAGTTTGCTGAAGTTATATGTGAGAAGAAACAATGTTTTTAGTATTAACATGAAAAAGTTAATGGTATAAACTACAGTGAAGTTAAATATCAATAAAACTCATCTAAGAAAGAAAATAATAACTTCTCATATTACGTACTTTAATAGATTCTTTATTAATTTTAGATATACAATTTTTAACTCATATTTAAATATTTTTTTAATATATTATATTATTGTGTCTTTTATATATATATATATATATATATATATATATATATATATATATATATATATATATATATATATATTATTCCTGTCAATAATACATTAAGGAGAAAATTTCATCCAATATTTTCCTTTTGTGATACTTTTGTGTCTCGCTTCTTTCGTGTAGGTAAATAAGTTGTTTCTTCAATCATTTAAAGCAATCATTATCTCCTATGTAATAGTTGACATTTTCAATTTTAATTTTTTTTCTCTGTTTATTGACACAATATTTTTAATAATTTTAATAATGAATGAGTAAAATAGCCTTATTTTCCTTATTAAGATGATACATTACAAATTTGAGATCAAATTAATTTTGAAATATTTCATAAATTTAGACATTTTAAATTGAATTTTTATTAAAAACATTATTATATAAATGTTCAAAATACATTTCAAAATTTAGACCTTTATTTTTATTTTTATTTTGTCTTCTACTTATTGTTAAAATCTTCTTCCATCTCTTGTCTCTTCTATCTTGTTATTGATAGGTAACTTATTTTTCCTGTTTTAGAATATAAATTGATTGATAAGTTAAAAAAAATCAGAAAATAAAAATACAGATCGAGATGAAAATAAAAAATACTTTAAATATTTAGTATAATAAGTTTTCTTTGTAGAAATATGACTAAAAATATTTAAATTTATAAGATAATAAAAAATTAAATTAAAAATTAATTTACAGTAGATGTACAGTTACGTTAAAAGGCATCTTCATTTAATAGTGAGAGAAAGTGATGTACGGCTTCATCAATTAAAAAACGTTCGTCATTGGAGAGAAAAACTCCTCTACAATCGGGCTTTGTCAACTCTAAGAAAGATTTTTTATAATTTGTTTTGAGATAAGTTTAAGTGCACGCATAGAACAAATTATTTTTACTCACAAAATATTGCAAATAGTAATTAATTATAGGTAATACCCGTCTTCAGCACCACAAACTAAAGTAGATAAGGCCCATCTAACAAAATAAAAAAGTAGAAAGTTTGCTTCACATGTGGACAAGTGCACGTGATAAGCTTGTGTAGTTTACCTCCATTATTGTGGTTTTAATAGTTTTATATAAAATATTAGTTTATCCATTCTTCTACATAATTGTGATTACAATTATTGTTTTTTAACTAATAGTTATATATTTTGAACTCATATAAAGCACTTGATCTAACAATTTTTTCAAAGTTGATCAAAAACATCAAATAAAAATATAAGGTTATTCATATTTTAATATATTTTAAAAAATATGTAATTCAATATATATATATATATATATATATATATATATATATATATATATATATATATATATATATACACGTGAAATAGAAGTTTGGTGTAAGATATAGATGGAGTTAGAAAGAAGATATGGAGTTAATTAAAAAACTTGAAACAGTTATTGTTGTCAGTGTGAGTGTGTGTATTTATTATAATGGCACAAGATGAAATAGTACTTAAAATAATTATATTAAAAGAGATGATAAATATTTTTTGTTTGGTTCACGAGAGAGGGAAGAAGGATCCATTCTATCTTTATCTAAAGGTAAAGGAAACTCAAAATTATAAAGAAAAAGAGAAATGATAACTATTTAATAGTGGTTTTTATATGTTTATAAACAGGATGAAATAGTTGTTCAAATTAAAATATCCTCAATGAAAATATTAACACTTTATATATGTTTTTGTTTAAATTAAAATATGACTAGTGATTAGATAACACCACTCTTAATTAGTAGCTTTTGTTTTAGCCTAAGGTTTAATGCTCACAAATCCATGTTAAGTAAATTTTCAAGTACCTATGACATAGTAAAGATGGAAAGGTATCGCAGAATCTAAAGAAACTTATTTATGTTTATGACAAAATTAACAAAGATATAATAGTCATTTGATGATTCAGAAGCTCTTTAATACTATATTGAATACCCCAAAATGGGAAAAAAAGGAAACATGAGAGAGATTAAGTAACGAAATGAAAGGAACTACATAATTGTAAACACTGTGATCAAACCATTCCATGGAAGTAATTTTCAATAATAGCAACTACGGGGGGAACTGAGAAAAAAAATATAATTCTCAACATTTGCAAATTATCATTAATTAATGAAATTCTACAATATCAATTTGACAGAAATTCACATTTTCAACCACTTTAAGATATATATCCTGCAAATAATTTGAATTCAATACTCTGTTTCCAGGACACCATCAATAAGACCAAACTCCAAAGCCTGCACAGAGAAAAGGCAATAACAAAAACCATCCAGTAAGATATAAAAATTGAGGAAACAAAGAAAATTAAACACATTATTAATCTCCTCATAGAAAATAAGCAAAAAGACTATTTAGATAACAGGAACCAAAAGTGTTTTGAGATGCATTAATTTTATAGATTAATTAAGTCAATCACGCGGTATAAAATAACCAGACAATACAAATTTTAACTGAAACATTTACTTAATTTTCTTTTCCTCTAAATTTTATTTCATATTAGAAATACAACAATTTTTGGTTTCTGTGAGAACTTGTCCAATTCAATGAACTCTTATGTCACTGCTATAGCAGGAAAACAGTTCACATTACCTCAGAAACAGACAGAAAACGGTCCCTCTCTGTGTACTGCTGCACCTTCTCTAATGGCTGCCCCGTAAAAGCACTATACATCTTGTCAATTTTCTGAAATCCAAATAGAATGAGTGAATTGAGCATAGCATTCCAAGAACTGTCAAATAAAGCTATGACAAGGAGAAAGAAGCCACGGTAACTTGGGCACGTCATGAAGAAAATATGTTAATTGAAGATTTTAGTGTCACGCAGAAAAATGGAATTCTAAGATCAGAGTAGCATTAAAGTTGTCCACAAATTGTTAGAATGGTGCAAATCAGAGGGAGAAAGACTAACATGGCGAGATTGAACAGCTTCATTCACTTGGCGTCTGACATCCTCAACATGACCCTGTAGTGAGATTAAGAACAATCAGAATAACAATATCTACTGTGTATTGACCAAAAAAAGTTTACATAATGCTCAAAAATAGATCCTAGATGCCATCAATCAAATTTCATTTGTAAATGCTGTGATAATTCAAATTTCGAATTTCAGAATGCATTAAAATTAACGTGGAAGATGACTTCAAAGTTCAAACATGACATTCAGATTGGAAGATATCAGGCTTCCAATATAACTTTTTGATGATCCATTGCAACTTGTCAAATAAAGTAATGGTCTACTTAACAGACATATTCGAACATCAGCTCCAATCTCAAGTCAGGAAACTCTGGTCCACTAGTTTCATAAAAAATTGTAACTAGTAAGAAGGAAGGGGAACATGATGTGGTTTTGACCACTTTCCTCATATACTATATGGTGCAAAGATCAATTTTTGTTCATACCTCAACATTACTATTATTATTAAGATATAACTTATCACTTCATTTTTATTACTTTCTTCCTGCATTTAATTAGTATGGTAGATTATTCTGTTTTATGAATTCTTGGTTTCTGTAGCAAAATTTCAGAGGTTTCATTCTTACCCCACATCCACTCTGTGGTTGATGTATCATAATGCGAGCATTTGGCATTGCATAGCGCATTCCCTTCTCTCCTCCAGCAAGGAGAAGTGCTCCTTGGCTTGCAGCTACTCCAAAACACACGGTACCAACCTTGGGCTTTATCTGAAAGATGGAGTCACCAAATTCTTTCAGGTAGAAACATTGACATCTAATACGGAATCAAAGTAACTACAATAGGAGGGAAAATGTAACTGGACTCAAAACGAGTGCTTGTGTGTTTGTATTAAAACTTTGATCTTACCCAAGACATGCAATCATAAATTGCCAATACTGAATACGTGCTTCCACCAGGGCAATTTATATATACCTGTCACACAATGAGCACGATATAAATCCCTTTTCACAACTGAAAGAAGAAAAGTAACAAGTCAAGGCATAACAAACCAGTATATCTGATTTTTCATCAATAGTAGCAAGAGTCACAAGCTGTGATATAACTCTCTGAGCCACTTGTGAATTGACTGGCTGCCCTATGAATATTATACGATTCCTGAACAAAACAGATTGCAGATCAAGAGGTCCTCCAGGAGTCATCACTGCTGGTGTTATTGATGGATTCCCCTTCTTGGCCTCAATTGCACCATAACTACAAGTAAACTGGAACATCAATGAGTTCTTTATCCATTCACTACTAAAAACAAAAATGCAGGCAGGCAAACTAAGTGCATGTCCGTGAGAGAATACAAAAAGTTAACAAAAATAATCGGAAGTTTAGCTACAATGAAACTTGCAGAAACTAAGTGTATACATAGGTCATGATGATTATTGCCATGCCACTGTTTATTAACAGATGCGTTACAGCTTTATTAGTATTTCAAAATGCACTCCTTCATAACCTAATTCACCTCTACACAGTTCACTTCCCTTTTCCAGTTAGTAATCATAGATAAATCAGGCCTTGAACAAAGAATGATGGTCAACAATAGGTATTCACATGCATCCTATCAAACAACCACATAATACACGAAGCGCCTGAAAAAGGAAGTGAACAAAACTTTACCTTGTGCTTGCACCATGGATATTTTTCTCATCAAATTTTAAAGGAAAGCCCCCGCTTTTACTTGATAACCCTACACAAAATAAAATATACATACGATAACATATTTTTGTGTATCCATGTTCATAACTCGTAGCTAAATACGCAAACGAAAAAACTGCATGTTTGTTTATAGGATTTAGTTCATAGAGTTTCAAGTTATTAGTGAACCATAAGGAAACAATTGTTCAGAAACCTGGGCAGCAAGTAAAAATCCTAGTCATACAACGAGCAGTAACTGTTATTGCTAATTTGTGGAATTGCGGTCAAATTAAACTCTTGATTAAAAATCTTAAATTACGGAAGGGAGTTAATTATCATAAAACTAGTTCAATTTCACACGAATCGAAATATTATTGCTTTAAAAATAGGGTTAGCAGACGCAAAGAGAAAGTAATACACCCAAAACGAAGTTAAACTATCAAAGCATAAAAAATCCACCAAGTCTCGAATTGCAGTCCAAAAGCAAAAGTTGTCAATTTAGAAAGTTACCAACTTCTGATGAATTGCCATATGGGCTTGGAAAAGAAGAAGCTACCGAACAAGGGTTTCTGGTGAAATGGGAGTTCAAATTTCAGGTTATGAAAAATAATTGGAAAAAAAAGAAGAAGAGAGAAAGCAGAATTGGGTAATGTGAATATGAACCTGTGAGAAAATACAACGTGGGAGGGAGTTCTGGAGCGAGAAGCTATAGCGAAGCTGGCGCTAGCGGGCACTGACAAAGCTTGAGGAACCATTGCTGAAACTCCGAAAAAAGATGGAACAGAGATACTAAGCTTCAGTTCGTCCCCACCTAGATTGATGGTTTTGTTCCTCCAAGCCCATTGGATCTCGGTCATTTTTGGGCCATTTATGTTATGGCCCGTTTTGTTGTTTAACATAGTCCAAAGAATTAAAAAAAAACACTTGATTTATTTTTTATTTTTATCAATTCTCTAAAAAAACTCAATTAAGTTTTCATTTCTTTTAATTTCCTTCATAACAAAAATAAGTTTTGAATTTAGAAATTTCTAGTTGATAAAGTTTTCAAAAATGTAAATTTATTTTACATACAAGTTTTCGCATTTAAATTAGTATTTTTAATTTGTTATCTCATTTTGAATTGACCTGTCAAATTAACAGGGCGAGCTAAAATATCAGTTTGTTTTTTTTTTAAATTAAAAATTAATCTAAAAGTTAATTTTTATTATATTATTTGAAATATATAAATATACATCAAGTTATAAATTTAAATTATTAATATTTACAAATTAAATTTTAAATAATAAATTTAATATTTAAAAATAATAATTTTAATTTCAATTTATTTCATTAAAAATTAAAAAAGTACTAATAGATTAGTCTATCAATCAGTTATTTGATGGCACTGACTAAGATTTCCAACTTTTTTTATGTACAATGAACCTCGCTAAAATAGATCAAAATAACTCGTTTTACCACACTGAAATGATGTTTGAGTTTTAAAATATTAAACAAATAAATAAAATCAGAATATATTTTGAAAGAGAAAATGGAACTTGATGGATAAATAAACAATAATGTATAATCAATTGATTTTTTTATAAAAAAAAATGTTTTTATATTCGAATTATCTGAAACGAAAATAGGAATAGAAAAAGTTACGAAATTATGAGGGATAAAAGAGCGTTTTGGAACCAAGAATAATAACAACCAGGTGATTAAAAAGTGCAATTCACTTACGTTTTAAGTTTTTTTTTTTTATTTGAACACTAACTTTGTGTATGATTTTTTAAATATATAAAATAAAATTATATTTATTAAAAATAAAATAAAATATATTAAAAAAATAAGAGAATAATAATTAATAAATAAAAATATAGAGATAAACGATTTTATAAAAAATTTGTAAAAATAACGGTTAATTTTTAAAAATTTAATAAATAATTATATTTTAAAAGATAAAATTTAAAATTTAAAATATAAACACAAAAGAGATAATTCTCGAAAAATTAAAATTTTAAAATATAGATAAAAAAAAATTCTTTATATCTTTATATATTATTATAGATAAACAGTTAAAAATATCTAAATTATGGTATTAAGAATCTCCTTTCTTCCATTCTTCCTGCAAACACTTAGTTTTAATATTTTTATCAGATATATATTAAATTATAATCTTTCTAATCTTTATTTTTAACTGATAATCTTGATAGATCATTTACTAGGTCGCTGTGTGTTTAATAAAATTGTGTTATAAATTATTTCTGAATGTAATAAAATTTGAAATTTAGCTAACGTATTAATTTCACTTTCAGAAATGGAATTTTAATTTTGGTACGAACAGCCTCAATAATACTAAGTACTATATACATAACACATTCCCACAGCGATAATTCAAATCTTTTTGTCCCTTTCCTTATTTTCTATATTGTTTCGATATATTTAATAAGTTTCACGTTGTTTAGAAATTGAGGTAAAACAAAGTTTAAAATCTTTTATCTTTTTTTATCTTTCGAAGAGTTTTTTAAACACAAAACTATGACAGAATTCAAACACTCCAAAACGAACAATATTTTAGACTTGTGATCATGGTTTCTTAAACGGTGTGAGACTTGTTGGATATACCACAACATTTTATATGATTTCCTTGTTTTTCATTTTCTCGGGGTTATGGATATGTACGATATTTATAAGTAAATTGAAAATGTAGATGCTTTTCTTTATATTCTTTGTAGCTATCATTATACAGCAGCAGTGGCTTGTGCAATGTACTAATCCTGCACAAAAAGGCAAAAGAAAAGAGTTGAAAAATGATGTTAGAGAAAGCTATAGCTGGCAATCGTTCTCAGATGAACAGGGTAATAATGAAAAAAGAAATGGAGGAAGAAGAAAAAAGGAGCCACATTTAGTTTTGACCTATTAAAGTGAATAGTGGGAATAGTGGGAACAGATCATAGATCACTTTTCTTGATTCATATACTTTCCTCAATGTTTGACTAATATGATGTGTTTGTTGATCAGATCATTTGACTCTTTGTGCGTCCCATGTAGTGGCAAACTCAAATTGTTGCCAAAAACTGTTGAATCTGCAGCAACTGTCATGCACCTCAAGCCTTAGCTCATCCCACACACAAACCACTCAAATCAAACCTTTATTTATATAATTTCTTTCTCTTCAATATCTCACATAATTATTACAGCTATCATTAAATTGGAACATATGAAGTAACTGTAATTTTTTTTTATTAGGTTTGTTTTATGAAGTTAAATAGATAGTGTAGGCAAGTTTTTTTTTTTTTTTTTTCTCACACACAATACTCTCTTACATTAGGGAGAAAATAAATACGGTGTAATTGCTCCACTTTTAATCCCTAGTAACATTTACAATTTGGATTTTCAGGCCGGATTTTTGTGTGTTGTTCCTCTATTGTACCTTCATAATACACTGATTATTAATAATTTTAATGTTTTAAAATATATTAAAAAAATATTTAAAATACCAACAGAGTGTACTTTTAATGCTCAGCAGAAGATATTCATACCTATCTTTTTGTTCTTGAAGGAAAAAGGATTTGGTAATGAATTCGAGAAAGGGAGTTTGAAACTTCAACCCTAATTCAATTTCACAAAATTAATGAGTAAGGTGATATTTTCATTCATTTATATACTGTAAATTATTTTTATTTTTATATGAGGCAAGACTTTCAACATATATGATACCAATACAAGACATATACATTTCAATCATAAAACTAGACATTAATAAATAATTCAATGACTATAGAATAATAGACAAAAAAAAACATAACTTTAATTAGGCTACCAAAAAATAATGAATAACCATCAATAATAATAAATAATTATATAAAATGACGAGTAGAATATATCACCTAATTATAATAAAATAAATAACCATCAATTATAATAATAATATTTCAATAATCGGTATTGTTAATATATGGAATGTAGGCGTACATATCTAAAGCATGATCCTACCATATTTTTAACTAACCAAGAGAAAATTAAACAATTAATGATGTAAACTATTTCTTTACAAATTTAAGCCAATTTATGCACACTTTTAAATAAGATTGTTTGACTTTTTATTTTTTATAAATTTATATAGGGTTCATGCGGAAGTTAAGAAACAAAAATATTTATCTCAACTGAAAATCTTAGCAAGCTTGTAGCTTTATCCAAATTAATTATGAGTAAGATTTCATAAACTAATATGAGCCAATGAGGACTCTAGTTCTCTTCTCCAACTCGCATTCCATTCTTGTTCTGTGCCATTTATATAGATACGTATCCGTCCATAGATATTCCTTTGCTCTGAAAATTTAACATTATTATATCAAAATCACACGACAACTTCCCAATCTAGGGTTTATACCCTAACCAAGTATTCTCTAATCCTCCCAAATAATATTGCTAAACTTTGCTTAACCAATAATATGGAAAAGCACTTGCCAAATGGGTTGCTTCTAAACTTATAATTATCTCTCCCCTTGTATATATATTTTGTAATGAGTTGAAAAATGAACATTGTTTAATTAGAGTGCCGTACGCAACTTTTGGTGCCATAATAACTTACAAGATTTATTTCTAAATTGAAGAGATAGTCAATGGCAATTTAATTTTGGGTGATGAAATAGCCTCAGATTTTTGAAAGCAAAAAAAAATTAAAAATAGAATGCAGTGTGTGTTCAACCACATAATAGCACATTATTGAATTAAGAATTTGAAGCAATTGAAACTCCATTGGGAAAATTATATGTTATAGAGACAAGTAGCTATTCTGATGCAGAAACTAAGTTGACTTTAGCATACAGATAGATCACAACGCATCCATCACAGGACACAGAAAAACACAAGCCAATCTTCACAAAAATAGTGCTTAATTACATGCCACGCATCAACCTATAGCAAACAAAATAAAGTTTTTAATTATTCCATTTTTTTATAGGCATCATAATCATTTTTTTTTTAAGTGATGCACATTCAAGTTGACTTTGAAGAAAATGCCAACGGAGCATTTATCTGGGCTTTTGTCGTCTTCTCAACTTTATCTCATAACGGCTTCTCTCAATGAATCTCTTGGAAAAACCCTATTTCAAATAGTCTGATATATTTAACAAAATTATTGTATACAAACGTGCTTTCATTTAAAGTCTTGTATTAACAAAGAGTGACATAGTTGAAAGTAAAACGTCGACTAGAGATAAGACAATTTCATAATATATAAGTAAGGTGCAAATCTCATCTTACAAGTCGATTTTGTGGAATTTAGTTATGCTTAAAGTCCATTTCTAACATAGTATAGAGTCAAGTTAGAGCCTATCCTAGCGAACTTTTTTAAACATTATGTGTCGGTTTTGTAAGATTGAATTACACTTAAAGCCACTTCTAATATATATATATATATATATATATATATATATATATATAATGTGTATAATTAGATTATGTTAATTAGTTACGAACTTTACTCTTGATACGTTTGAAATATGTATGGAAATTTTCGTGTATGACTGATATTATATAAAACTGAAGCTAGAATAAAACAAAAAATTCAACAGAATTTTGTCTTTCTTGAAATGATTTGATAAATCTTCTAACAGTCTTGAATATGACCATCTTTCGTGTTGTTCGAAATACAGAAAATAAGGTTATAATAATTATACTGATTTGAACTTTTGAACGACAAGTTTCTTCTTAAATGTTTTTCTTCATTTTGTATATCTATGGTGGTTACGAAATTTCCTACATACCTTTTTGTTGTAGAAAAGAAGAATATATAAGCTACTTGGGGCAACACTATGCCAATTAAAAACTAATAAACCAATATTCAGATGCGTTTTTGGTATGTAAGCATGATTAGTAAACCCTTTACACCCCTTACTCCTCAAAATATGTACAATTTTGATATTTGAGGCTTGGTTCATCGAATGCACAAGAACTTGTTCTAGTTTTACCTAGTTTTATGTTAACTCAATGCAATACTTGGATGAAACTTCTGATTAGACCAATACCAAGAACATGAAAACAACAACTTTTTGCTGCAAAATTTACTGATAAAATATCAGCGTCTGAATTATATAAACGTGTCAAAATTAGGATTTTTAAATGACTAACTTTATACACAGGTCACAGTCATGATTATTAATTCCAAAGTCAATCCAATATTTGAAACACAGCATTTGCATATAAGACAGAATTTGTGTACAAAATGGTTGTGATGATGTTGCTTACTTTGCATGTTTATTCTAATGTTCAAACAAAGCCTTTGCAATTGTGCAGCTGAAGGAAAGAAGAGAATTTTTTTACAAAATATTTTAAGTAATTATGCTATTGATATGAAATATTTTGTTCCGGTATACCCAATCAGTTCCACATCACTTAGGAGTCGAGATCAAACGAAGTTTAAATACTCTTACCTCCCTCCATGCGTTTTTTAAGAACAAAACTGTGACAGAGCTCAAACACTCTAAAGTGGACAACATCTCAAAAACTCGGAGTTCATTCCTAATGATAACTGTCAAACGAATCTGGGTCGGAATCGGAACATATTTCTTATACGTAATTTAACTATATATTTATGTATATATATTTATATATATCTAGTGATATATACTTTTCCTACCAACCAACTCAATGAAGATCTCTCACATGTTTTACTTAAATGAAGTTGAAATGATTACTAGAAATATAATATAGCAATAGCGAAGAAGTGCCGTGACTTCTGCAAACATATGCTGTGGAGTAGAGAAGCACTGCCACCGACCCTATAAAGTTCTCTAATAATCACATCCAATTCCATTATAATCTGATACATAATATATAATTATCTTAATCTCTCACCATTTTTTTTTTAATTTTCTTCTAAACACACAAACTAAAGGAGACAACTTTCTGTTGTCCCATTTTGAATTCTGATATATACATTTTTGTTTCCTCACCTTGCATTAGTGGAGTATATATCATTACTTTGCAATAAAAAATTAGCGTAACTCAAATTTACTAAAGGTAGAAAGAAAACTGAGCAAGAACTATTGGAACTTAAATGCACGCACCTAAATGATGAATGTAGAAGTTGTTCTGAACCACTATTTTTTTTTTTCTTTTTCTTTTTGGGAAAGCATGGCCTTCTAATTACTCTTCCTATTTTTAAGTTTTTTCACAGACACAAATACATTTCTTTGAGGGTCACTTCTGGCCTATAAAAAGGATGTTCAGAGACTGAAAATCCTAGCCTTCACAAACTCAATGAGAACAACTTCGTATCTTTGCAAAAACATGAAGTCTCATTTAGCTTTTTTCGTAATATTCTCTCTTCTCCTGGTAAGGTTTTATGAAAGTTTATTATTCTGTGTTATCCGAAGCCTCTTTTATGTTGTTTAAGGATGATGTTTCTGTTTTCTTTCGACTGAAATAGGTTGTTAACCTCAGCTATGCAAGAAAAGACATGGGAGACTATTGGAAGAACATGATGAATGGCCAAGCTATGCCTGAAGCGATCAAAGACCTCCTCGCTCAAGATCCACAAGAATCAGATGCAGCGAAGGATCATTTTGTTCGGGACTTTGATATAAGACCTAATCTCATATTATATCACACACATGCTGTGTCCAGAGACCAGAAGCAGCATGCCATGGCCGAGAAAATAGAACAGCTTCAAGGAACAGGAACACATGGCTGAACAAACTACCATAAAGGGTTGAAGCTCAAATCATTTGCTCATGGTTAGAAGGAAGACACACGTATCTCTCTACATAGTATATGACCCATGAACATCATGGTCTTTAGTATATCTTGTAGAGTTATTCATGTTTCTAAAACCACTCTTTCTGTTGAACACTTGAACCCTTTTATTAATAGATGTCTCTTTATGGTTATAATCCTTTTCTTGCTGCATATATATCTGTGCCTGCAGAACTTCTATAATCAATACACATGATGCTTCTTTTGGCCTGTCATGATTACTCATCAGTATTCATATTTATAAAAAAAAATGTGTTAAGAAGTCTTCAGAAGATGTATAAATTGGTGAGAATGGTGTGTTTTGTTTTGATCATTAACTCTGATAATATTATTAATTTTTAGACCAAGATTTTATGAGAGGATGCAATTTAATCTTCCATGTGGATGAAGGAAAGATGATATATGTTTTCCTGTGAAATAATCCTCTCTCTTGGTTCCTTTCTCTCCTCAAACCAGTTAGCAATTTAGAAAAAATCATCAAAAGAAAAAAAAAACTTAATTTATTTCTCATGACATTGACAACTTCTTGTACTTCTCAAGCTGGTTTAGAATATATATCATTGCACTCATCTAAGAAAATGTTGATTTGTAAATAAATATACTATTAACTGTTGATGGTATTCCAAAACAAAGAAATTTGTATAATAATATAAGCAAAACGTGTTGTTCTTTTTATATTTTGGGGCCCATTGAATCGGTAGTACGGTTTGTGTACTTGCAGAAACGTAAAGCCAACAAGATACACAATTAGTTTCTGTTTTTTTCTTTTTTAAGGTTTATTTTGTCAGAACCCAGGGGTTGAATCAGTTTTTTTTTTCTTGGTCGAAACAGATAATTTTGTTTGGATCCAAGCCCGCTGGGCTTCCTTGTGTGATAGCCCATATTGATTTGGAGGATTCTTCAACCAGGGGCGCCTCTCCCTGCACTTCCAACAGTTTTTCCGTATCCCAAATTTTACTATTATACCTTTATTTAATGTTGAGGTGAGTAAGCACGTATTTACTGCGTCGCCAACTTTTTTGCACACCCAAACCTCATATTCTGTTTCAGAAACTATGAAACAGCTTCCACATTCAATTTCAAAAAAACAAAATCTTTACGAAACGAATTTCGTAAACTGTTTCGCGAAAAAAGTTAAAATTTATGAGAAACGGAATACGAATTCCGTTTTGTAAAAAAGTGAAACGGATTCTGTAATCCGTTTCAAGAAAATTTAAATTTTCTTGAAACGAATTACAGAATCCGTTTCACTTTTTTACGAAACGGATTTCGTTCCATTTTCCAAAAATGACTAATTTTTTGCCAAGGTTATAAGAAGTAAGACTTCCAAAACTCGATTTTTCCACACTCTGCGTTTTCTTCACCTTGGCAATATTTTATGCTTTCCATTTTTTTCCTTTTAAAATAGAAAGAGCTTGGAGAAAGAGAATAGCGTGACACATAGGTTAGTGAATAATATGAGATGAAAATGAAGTTTGGGGTGAAAACAGAAAGGTGATTGCCGCCTCTCTCTCTCCTCTCTCTCACCACATGCCAATCCACCGTCCTCCCATACGGATTCCAGAATCCGTTTAAGTGAAAATCAAAAAAAGAAACAGCTTTTGTATTCCGTTTCAGCCAAAAAAAAACGAAACAGTTTCTGTCTTCCGTTTCAGCCAAAAAAAAAAAGAACAAACGGCTTGTGTATTCCGTTTCAGCTTTTCGTGAAACGGATTTCACAATCCGTTTTGGTAAAGAAAAAAAAAATCAAAACAGAATGTGTGTTCCATTTCAAGCATGTTTCAAAGTGATTTGGAAAACCGTTTCGGTGCAATTTTAAAACGAAGACCGTTTATTAATTTTGATGAAACGGATATTGTAGTCTATTGCTAAAATCATTTAAAATATACAACCATTCCTAAAAAATTAAAATATAATAACATTACTTAACTGCAAATGGAGAAGATTTGGCCTCCGGAGTTGCGCGTCAGTGCTTTATTGGGGTGCGTTTTGGGGTGCAGAGGGTGAGGGTGCATGGTTTTGGGGGTGCAACGGTGAAAAACAAATAGTAACTATTAATTTTTACCATAGACAAACATAAAAATAAATTTGGTTTTGGGGATACAGGAGAAATCATTGGAGGTGTAGGGAGAAGCCCCCTCAACCAGAAAGCTCACTCTGTTGTTGTTCATGTTCCTTCACGCACTACTTAATGTATTTAGTAACATTTTTTTACTTACATTTTTAACAAATGTAACTATAGAAAATTTGTAGATATTACAGTAACAATTTTAATAATAAATGTTGCTATAGACAAAAAAATATATAACCTACTCTTTTTAGATTCTATATATATATATATATATATATATATATATATATTTTTAAAAAAAAAATTCTTAGCTTGCATGTAATTTTTGACACTTCACGTCGAGCATGGAGTACGTTAGAATGTAATTTTTGGCAACTGAAAAAACATTGTTTGCACTTTTAATATATATGTTTTCATGAATATGCACTTTCTAACACAGTAATGTAGTAGCTCACTTTTCTATATCATAAGCGAAAATCTATCTAAAATTTTTTTGTTATTGCAGAGTCTTTTGTTCATGCTCATCATAAAATATCATATATTTTCTCATTAGTCCTCTCTCTTTTTTGCGTGCAGATTGAGAAGTTTAGGGACAGCCCGAGTCACAGCTTAAGTTCATAACTGAGGCCCGGCTACTACTAATTTATTGTTTTTTTTAATGTTTTGTTCAGTTTGATTTGTGGTATTATTTTAAGCTTTAACATGGTTTTTGATTAAGATTAGGCTATAAAATTAATGCGGGAGAAGGAATAAGTACTAACATTTTCGTCATTGTCACATTTTTTAATGTCTTTTTTGTTTCAAACCCTTTCCTCCTTAAACTTTGGAATTGCATAATGTAGAAGATATCAGATTTGATAATCCAAAACATAAGTATATATGAGAATTCTTTATCTATCACAGAGTAATCGTTATAATAAATTGTTGTCAATTATATCAGATTACAGTATCAAAATTTATACAACAATTATAAAATTGAAGGACAAATGAACAACCTCTATGATAGAAATAATTGACCATGAATATCTCATATTATCCCATATATATCACATATTTGGGAAATTTTCAATATTTTTTCCTTGGTCCATTTATCATATTATCAATCAATACAAGAAACTAAATACAAGATCATGGTGGCAGGTTTTCCAACAAACTAAGTATTATTTTTCATGTATCACAAGTCTCTCGTCAAAAACTTTTAACTATAATGAATAAACTATATTTTTATTTTGGGTCAAAAAATTTTTTTAAAATAAATAAATATGTGCACAACAAAATAAAAAAAATTAAATAAATTTTTTATTAAAATAAAAATAATAATGTGCTAATATGTTAAATCAAATTCTATTTGTGTTAAATAATTCTTAAAAATCTTTAATAACATGTCTTTGGTCGAAAGATCGATCGTCATCTATGTTAATGTGCTCAATAAACGAGGACTTATGCCTTTATACCTGTTACTCTGCTTCCCCTATATGTAATTAATTCATTTATCAGCAAAATAATTTATCCTCATATTTAAACTACATAAACTTACTAAAATACTAAAATCATCTCGCTTTAAAATTAGACAAATTAAAATGGACTAACCGAAAGTCCTCGCTTTAAATAATGCATTAATGACCCATAAACTTTCTTCTTTTCTTTATATTTACCCGAAGTTACTAGTATTTTATTTGATCTTATAATTACGAATATAATTATAAAAATATTCTAAAGACATCTAATAATTACGAATAATTTCTGTTTCTTTTTTTAATTTCTTACAAAATTTATATCATGTATCCCATTTGATATTTTCTGTCAGTCTTATCCTGTAATAATTATTAAATCTAAAATAGAAGGACTGAAATGAATATATGCAATTATTGAATCTGTACTCTGCTCTATAGCTGTAATCTTGTCTTTACTCGCTGGCTTTCACTCAATGCTTCCTCTTCCTTCTTTCACTCTCATCTCCATAATGCACATTTCACTCTCTTCTTACCTGAAAAAAAATAATAAAGTTTTCTAAACAAAGTAAGCAATTTTTAAAGTAAATTCTCATTAAGGCTTGAATGAATCATCATTGAAGCTGATTTCTCCTAAGAAATGAATCAAAGAAACCTAAAGATGCCGACACATTTTAGAAAGAGAGAAATGCATCAAACAATAATGCTAGAAATTAAAATTCAGAGAACTTCTCAAACACTTTGAACTCATCATATTTAAAATATATAGTTTATTTTAGTATTTGATGAATCTATCACGATTTTATTTTGAAAAATATATTAAGGAGGAGAGATATGAATAAATAGATTAAAGAAGAGAGATATTTTTACACTACATTTTTGTAATACCAAAATAGAATATAGTAAAGATAAAAAAAAAAGTGAATGTTGTGTTGATGATGATTATATCTTCCACTCTTTAACATTGCTTGCCCAAATGAGCATCTCATCCACACATTAAATTTGAGTAATGTGTAAGTGTAGATGGAATACTCATTTGAGCAAGAAACATTAAATAGGGTTATGACTTGTGTGTTCCTTGAGAAGCACATAGTTATGGTGCAAGAAGGTGCAACATTGGATTGGTATTTATTTGAAAATGAGAAAGATGATGTATCAGTTAAAGTGGTTGAGCTTTGACAGTTGGCTAAAGATTTTGAGATATACAATTCATAGAATGGCAGCTGAGCTGAAGACACATTCAATCCAACAAACAAAGCTAATGCCACTACATCTTCAACCATTGCTTAAACACATAATAACCTTTTTAATCACCAAACTATTGGAAAATATTCAAGTTGCTTTCATTGATACTAAGTTAATTATTTAAATTTACTTTAACGGAGAATAACTTCTAAACTTTCAAGTATTGACTCAACACAAATGAAAATTTAGTAAAAGTATTTAGATATGATTTTAAAGATGATAACTTGAAATCAAGCGCAAACTTACTTTTATGAAGCATTTTATTCTTTGCTTTTATTAAATTATAGTTTTTTTTTCACGTTGGAAATTGCGCGTTAATTAGAGATTTGGATAATTATTATATATAAATGAAATACAATAAAATTGAATTAAACTTAAAATTTGATATTCTAATATTTTAAGCTCCAAATCTTTATATTATAATTAAGAAATAATATTTACAAAAATTTTCTTTCTGCAACTGAGGAACATTCAGACTGAGAAGGGTTGATGTAGGCACGTGACAGCTACCAGATGAGTTTTTTTTTTTACAGGTTACAATTTTTTTTTGTGCGTGTACAGCGTGTCCTATATCTACCCACTTCTACTATGTCACCTTTTTCGATTTTTTATTTATTTATTTATTGCATCCGCGTAATAAAGACATTTTTTATATGCTTTTTTTTAAAATGAATAGATAAAACTTGTATGGATTGGAATAAATTGCAAGTATTAAACTCATTTTCATATATTTTAATGTAATTTTCACATCAATATTTCAAATATTTTTCATAATGTTTTTTTAAGTTTTATAGAATATACCGATAAGTAGAGATGGCAAATAAACCCGTGCCCGTGGGTATCACCCGAACCCGTCCCCGTTTTGACGGGGAATCCCCGCTTTGACTGGGTATGGGTATGGGTATGGGTAATACCCGAAATTTTCAACTGGG
>Ga0214545_1004685_pt1 | contig 25411 bp, 19 predicted proteins | sample CNSS4metaG_FD_160064 | JGI IMG/M metagenome (GOLD analysis project Ga0214545, IMG submission 160064) | Root nodule microbial communities from cowpea collected in UCLA plant growth center, Los Angeles, California, USA - CNSS4 | ecosystem: Host-associated > Plants > Roots > Nodule | place: USA... | reverse complement strand
TTATAAAATTATTTTAAAATTTTACATTTGAATTTATAAAATTGTTATTTTTAAGCCAACTCTAAAATATTGTTGATATTGAATATTATACAAATATTTTGAATATAAATTTATTAATCTATATATTCATAATTTTAAAATAAAATTTAAATAAAGTTTAATGTAAAATATAAATTTAAATAAATTAAATATTGTTAAAAATATGTAATAGAAATATCACTTGTAATAAAAGTATCATCATTACATTTATACAAAAATTAAATTTGTTCTAAATTTGTAGCACATGAAATTAAAATTTTTTTAAAAAAATTGGGACTGAAATCAAATCAAATTAACAAAAATGAAGACCAAATTGAGATTCATACAATAATTTGACATGTGTCACCATATTAGATTGACACGTGGCACTCTACAAACCTGAAACGTGGCATAAATATTTAAAAAAAATTAAATTTTTTTTAAAAAAAATTAGAAAATTAAAAAAAAATTAAAAAAAAATTAAAAATTCAAAAAAACGAGGAGCTGACACGTGACACCTACTTAACAGTGTTAGTTCTCTACTAACGGAAAGGACCTAATTGATACTAATTTACAAAAATGAGGATCTAATTGAGACTAATAAAAATACAAGGACCAAATTGAGATTTTGCGACAAAAACGAGGACCAACGGAGTATTTTAACCTTGAAAAAATAATGAGTATAAAGTTTCTAAAAACTTTTGATTGTGTTATTTCGCTAATATATTGCTTATATGTTGGATGACTAGCGATGCTTCCTTAAGTGTCAAAACTATTTTGAGTGAAGGAGAGACAAAACTAATTGTGTTCTTTGAAGTTATATCATTTATGCAGTGTGTGATTGCTCAAGCAACACATAGTTGATGGTGGTGATGTTGTTCATGAGTTATATGTGATGTTAATTATATTCAATAAGCAGGATTTATATATGAAATGTTATTGGATAATTATGACAAAGATATACACTAGTATAATATATCGTATGATACATATACGTGTGTGAGCATACTTGGAATGATGTCGTGACCATGAGAATTATAGTATTAAGCGGAAAACTTGTTAAGAGACATTTTATATTTAGTGATGATATGATTATATATTTTGGGACATTAAGTAGTGAGAAGTTGAAAAATATTTGTGCATTAGGTTGTATTACAAAGTGGATGCATGAACTTCGGTAACATAGACAATTGATAATGCATTTTCAATATATGCATATGAAGAATATGAAGAGTTAGATCTTAACTTTTAATAGGACATTCTTAATATCATAATTTTTAAAAAGCGTAAAACATAAAATTATATTGTTTCAATTGACGATTGCTATAAAAAGTGAGTCAATTATAATGTGTTTGTATGTCTAATATCTTGAAAGTATAATGTGATTTATTAACACATACAGATATATATAAATATATATTATATATATATATATATATATATATATATATATATATATATATATGTGTGTGTGTGTTTTTGTGTGAATTGTTATAATTGTATTTAGTACTAAAAATAATATTACAAGTAGTGAAGTTAGTTATATGTTTTATTTTCATAGACAGGATATTTATATTACTTTTGTATAATATATATACTATATACAAGTATAACAGTATTCATATGTGTCCTTTCAGATGGAAAAGATTTCCAATAAACCGAGGTATTCAATAGACCAAGGAATCAAGCGACAATTCAAGTTAGAAAACATGTCTCCACAAATTCAAGGTCTTGGCAAGAATCTAGGGGAAGGTTCAACCATAGAAGGATGTCTCCACAGAACCGAGGTCATTGCAAGAATCCAAAAGATGTTTCCACATAGTCGAGGTTATTGCAAGAATCAAGAAGGATGTCTCAACAGAGTCGAGGTCATTGTAAGAATCTAGAGGGATGTCTCCATAAAGTCGAAGTCATTACAAGAATCCAGAAAGATGTCTACACAAAGTCGAGGTCATTGCAAGAATGCAGAAGGATGTCTCCATAGAGTCGAGGTCATTGCAAGAATCCAGAAGGATGTCTCGCTAGGACCGAGATTATTACAAGAATCCAAAAGGATGTCTCCCTAGGACCGACGCCACTGAAGGTAGTTGGTTGATGGTTTTTGTGATGATATCACCCTAGGACCGACCTCCCTGTAGGAAGTTAAGATTGAAAGGAGAATATTCGAGAATATAAAGGAGAATCTTGAAGAAAATTCTTATCTCCATTTGATGAATATAAACCAGATTAGGAGATATTATTGTTGTTATTTATTAGTTATCTTTTGATTAAGTTATTTGAGAATATTTGATTATGTATATCTATAAAAATTGTACCCGACTTACTCATAAATAAGAGTGTTACTCCCACGGTCAAGAGACAGAAGAATTTTGACCTAAGTGAGTCATTAGATAAAGTTAAAATACTTCTTTCTTTTCATCTTTAGTCTAAGGTTATTTTACACATTTTTTGGACTGTAACAATATGTTATATTATTGTATCTACCGGCTAATATGTTAGATTAAATTTGTTGTTACAAACAGGGTAACGGATAAGCATAATTGATGTGTTAAAAATAATCTTTCAAACCACTCACATTGTTTAGAAGAACAAGTTAGCATTTAGAAATTGGGTAACAATTTCACTTTCACTGTAGAGTTCACAGCTATACGTACGTAATGAACCCAAATTCAATTTGTTTTCAACATAAAGGTGACATTTCATGCAGAACACTGCGCATATATAAGAGGTTGTTTACTGATAGAAATTTTTTATAATTTTAATAATAAATTGTTAATTCGTTTTTACTCTATATATTTTCAACGAGAAATTATAAGAAATAATGTAAACAACATGAAACAAAGCATAAGCAAATGAAGTTTTCATTGTTGAAAAGTGAAAAAACAAACACTTCTAAACCAAATGAATCCTAACAATTTCAACTTCTTATTATATACTTCACCAATGGAAGAATAGCTTTTTTTTTTTCAGAAAGGGACAGATTATATAACCGTTGACTCTTGTATGTCAACCTTGGGCTTTCTTTAGAAGATAAAAGGCTAAAGGGTGTACCTTACCAATGTGCTTGGTTTATTACAATATTTTCAACTTTGAAAAAAATATAAGATAGTTTTCTTTCTCCACTAGAATTGATAATACTATGCTATAGCATCACTCCATAAACTTCAAGTATTTTTTAGTAAATTTAGTATATCAAATTTGTTTGTAATTTTGTACAACTCTTACAACTTAAAATGATTCCATGATTTTATGTCACATACTATGAAACTAAATTTTTTAGATTTTACAAAATTAACTTGTAAAATGAAGTTTCCATTTATTTATACACTAAAACTTTTTACCTTACATCCCATTGATTTGAGATTTTCAACACAACATTTGAAAATAGACAAGAGAAACAATAAAAGCAGTGATTTCCTACTCCATTTAAAAACCAAAGGCTATCTTGGTAACATTCTCTTAAATTATGGCAAAATTCTGTACAGAACTCTCACACCTTTAGAACACAATTTGTATGTCAGACAGTAGAAACATCAGTACTTTGAAAATCCATTTTGTTTCTGAAAACCAAACATCCATGATGAGTGCAGCTTCAGTGATACCTAGTAGAATAGATTCTGCTCTTTAATCTAATTTAGTGGCTTGGAAATATTCCGCCAGCTCCACAACCTCCATTTTCTCATCTCCAATCAAATGCTTTTCTTTGACAACTGCAGTGCCATGATCAGAATTGCGACGATGCAGATTTGTTTTGCCTCTTGTACGAGCCCTGCGGCAAGGGCTGAAAGCATCTATATGTGGCAGGATATCTTTCCTTTTTTGCTTCCTTTGCACCTGTAAGAATTCATTTTCTAGAGACTCCAATGCTTTAACTGTCAATGGTCGATTTCTTCTGCTCTGTCTCCTAGGATTTGTATCTGACTGCTGCTCCACAGAACCAACATCATGAGAAGTTCTTTCTGGCTTCTCAACAACCCCCTGAGCATCACTTGACAAATATGGATCATTTGCCTTTAGGCACTGCCTGTGTCCACTGTCTTTGGAATTCAATGGAACCTGGGGTGTGTTCAAGGTGGCCAGCATCTGTGATTCACATTTCTCAACTTTAACACAAGAACTGCTCCTGTGTTGACACTTTTCATTCAGAATGGTTTCCTCATTATTCACTTCCACACTTCCACCAGCTGGAGAAGCAACTGAACTTCCATTCTGCTGAAGACTAACTGAATCACGAAGATTTTGGTTGGGATCTAGAAAGCTTGATGACTGAGAGAATGCCAAATTTTCAGATTCCAAACCTCCTGAGGAATTTTCAATGGCGCGGCTGGTCTCTGCCTTAACACAAGCTGTCAATCTCCTCCTTTTAATGGGAAGAACTGTTTGGTTACAATGATCTGCTCTTGCCCTCCGACTGAACTGATGTTTTACGGTTCTCTTTAGTTGATTATCATTAGACACACGGATCTTCTGATTTTTCTGCCTTTCCACCATCTTGTTTGCATTATTATCTGGTTTATCATTTGCTTCTTTTTTACTGGTACCATGATTCTCAGATATGCCTTTTCGGCTATTAGTATTACTAATATTCTTTTTGTCACTAGAAGAGCTATCCTTTCTTTCTCTTGAGAGAACAGTCCTCTTAGATGCACACCCTAATTCAACTGGAAGACATCTCAGTTCTCTCACTCTCAATAATTTTCCTACATTAAGCATACTGGTATCAATAACTGTGAACTTTGTCAACTTTTTATTAACTTTTTCAGACAGATCCTTGCTATGGTTTACTTTCCTCATTTGTTTGGCCCCTTTAGTCGTAATACCAGCAGCATTTGCCTCAATTTTACCAGCTAACTTAACAGGTGCAGATTTATATTCCATTATATCAGAAAACTTCCCTTTGTGCATCAAACTAGTATCAATAACCATGAATTTTATATGATCAGTGGTAGAAGCTCGGGGCTTGAGGTAACATTGACGACGATAATTACATTGATCATCCTTATTCAATCCCTTTTCTTGCTCTTCATTGCCGCTACCAACTCTAGTTTCATCTTCAAGCTCGAGAAGACCAGGTTCAGCAACTACTTTGTTCAAGACATCACTGACAGAATCAAAGTAATCATCACCTTTTACAAGTTTTCTCCTTGAAAATTTCTTAACACCAGGGATTAGAAAAACTAGATAATCTTTGGGGCAGACATAACTGTGATGTTGTGGTTGCTCAGAGTGCCAACCTCTCGCCAGTAACCGAGGCCAAACAGCTTCCCAGAAGAGATCATTACTTTTGGCTTTGCTCAGTCGCAATCCTCCTGTCAAATATTTGATTATATCACTGGGTCCAAGAGAAGACCAAGCTTTACTAGTTGGTGCTGAAAAAACCCAATTGTTGTTCTTCCCAAGTTCCACATCAAGGCTTGTAAGGTCTTCCCTCTCCTTTCCAATACCAACTGCCTCCACGAGAACACCAAGTCCAACAGTAGACTTCATAGATAAAATGTATTCTTCAAGAGAAACTCTTCCTTCAACATATGACTGAGAAACCTGATTGTATACACCAAACCAACGAGAATGTGAAGCACATAAATGATATAACTGTAGTGATAAAAAATAATTACCTTTGACCATACGTTCAAATCATCATAGGTACAACACATGATCACAATAGCATAATATTAATAATATTCACGAAGATACTTTGTCAATAGTACAGCTTTTTACTTTCCAACATCAAATGGAATAGAAGAAACAATCAAAAGTATCATTTGAAGCTCTTAAGCAGAATAAATTAACAACTTCCAAAAGATATTGAAACCTGTGATGCTAATAGTTTCAATACCCTATATGATAAAAATAACCATAAAAAAGGTCAGAAATCATTAAATATACAGCACACCACAAAAATCAAATCATTATTGCCTTCCTGAAAATCATGCCAATTTTAAAAGTAATTTAAAGGATAAATATAGAATTGACTCATGAAAATAGAGAAACTTTAAAATCCGAGAATGCAGAGATACAAGTTAAGACAACCATTAGGCATTTGAAATATACTTCTTGCATTAACAACAAAGTATTGAGATGAGATAGTTGATACCTGCAGCAAACTATCTTGAGATTCTTTTGATACATGAGGAATCAATCGAGATAATAGTTCCTGTTGCCTCTGCCCAGAAAAGAGTTTCTGTCCCATAATGCATTTTCTTCCTTTAGTCTTCCTGCAGTCTGACCATCTACGATATTCATCAGACTTATAAAACTTTCCATAGTAATATGACAGCATTTCCCCCATCCCTTTGTTTTCTAATAATCTTTTTATCTTGATAAAATTCTTCCCAAAAATAAACAAACCAAGGAGAAAACTTTTTGCATCAGCTTCACTCCAGGAGTTGCTCAATGTGCCAGGGGCCAATACATAATTTTTATTTTTAGCCAGTTGATCAGAATTTTTGTCTCCTGTCATCACAAATCAAAATGAAATCAGTTTCGACTCTTCCTCATTGCCTGAAATGCTGTTCTTTTCTAAATTAATCTCTTTTGTTAGTTCAATAACATTGACTGTACCATCAATATCTGCAAGATAACCTTCATTGTGCATCCATGTAACTGAGAGGGGCAAACCAATTGCAAAGGAAAGTGAACTATCACCCATAATTTCTGGATCAGCAGGATTTACAAGAAGTCGAAGCCATTCTGCTTCTTCTATCATAGAGGGGATCTCCACCTGGTATTCTTCACCAACTCTTGCGTCACTTATATGAGGTGAACCTGGAGGAATATTAGATTCATGCTCCACAGAATCATCATAATAGTTTTGCTGAATTGACTCCATCTGCCAAAAAAAAAACTGGACAATAAACCTAATAACTATAAACTCAAATCAAAACCTTAAGAAGAATCATTTATAAAGGAAATGTAGCTCAGGTAACATAATCAATGAGCGTACTTCAAACTTTGAACAAGGGTTATAAGATGCAACTATGCATTAAAGTAATGTACAGAGTGCCTCACCAGGCACTCAAAAGTACCAGCGCCAGTCACACTCATCAAATTCTTGGTTTCAAAAGAAGAAAAACAAAAATATTATGCATGAACTCAAGATTAGAGTACAAGCAACAGGACAACTTTTGGAATTTACCAGTTTTTCCAAAAGCATTCTAATAACTGAAGCAATTTCTTTTCTCTACCTAAGAAAAACAGAACACGGCTGAACCTAAAACCACAACAATTGGCAGTACAACAAAAACATCAAAATCCCCAACACTGATACCTACCTAGTCAGAAAAGAAAAATTTGTCAACTTCTGAAAACCAGCATTCTTCAGTGGCCAACACAGATTCAAAAATAAAAACAATTACGCCACACAAACGACCAATATGTATATACGTATGCTATTGGAGTAAAAAAAAAGTAAGAGAAAAACCCTTCGAAGAAAACAAAATATAACCAAGCAAGAAGAAGAAAATCAACCGAACCAGATCCACCTGTATGCAAGTTCATATCATAAACAAAGCGCTGATAGATTAACACAGCATAAGGAAGCACCAACCGAGACGTGCAACCGAGGAAGAAAGAAAACAAGTGCAACAGTGCATTCACATACACCAAGATAGATTAAACCCACATCATGCTAACAATTAATCGAAACATTAAGAACCCAAAAGAAGAAAAAGAAAAGAATATTTGGAAGTATCTTCCTTCAAATCCTGTATATGTTATCTTACACACATTGAAGAAGATAATGATGAAAACAATAATAATAAGAAAGAAAGATGAATATTTGTTGAGCTTGGTGTGAATGAAATGCTAAGGGTTGAAAGCGTAAGAAGAAAAAACAAAGAGAAAGAAAAGGGTATGAATATCCGATATCTATGCATAATATATATACAAGTATAAATACATTTGTTGTGAAAGTTGAGAAAGTGTTGCAAAGGTTAACGTGGAAGGAGAAGAAGGAGGAGAAAGAGAGAGAACCTGAAGAGAAGAAGGAAAGTGAAATGGCATGAACAATAACGAAGGGAAATGACACTACTGATGTGACTCGGCCGAGCCGAGTCGAGTTGAATCGGGTTGAATGGAAGAGTTAGTGTTGTTGACGACGTGGTTTAAAAGCAATTTCTACATCCAAAATTGAGAAACTGGGACCAGGGTTTACTACACAACAATTCTCTCAAATTTATGTTCATATTTAAAAGGATATTAAATATATAATCAAATAGCAAAAAGTTATTATCCCATAATTAGATAATAAATTTATGTTGTCTTCTTTCTTAGTGAATTTTAAGATTAATCCATTTTAAAATTTTGGATTAATTTAATCTTTTATTTTTTAAAATACCTAAATTTAATTAGTTAGATTTATTTGATGTCTCGTATATATTTTATGATTGTATTTGAGTTGTTTATACTCTTAGACACATTTTTTTCATGTTAAGTCAAATACTATTATGAAACGCGATTAAAATGTTAAATAAACTTAACAAAATTTGATTAAAAAAACTAAATTCACGTATTTCAAAGAATAGATAATTAAATTAGTCCAAAGTTTTCAAATAGACTAATTTTAAAATTCATTGAAAGTTAAAATAAAAAAAAACACATTTAACTAAACTTTAAAATATTTCATTTTTATGTTGTTCAATTATTTTATTTAATATAATCAAATAATATTTTTTAAATATCAATATTTTCGTATAAGGATTGTGCTCCTGAAAAATAAATATAAAAAATAATAATCAAGTTCAAAAAAATAATTTAAATCAGAACTCATCCGAAATTGATGCTTCACATGTTTAGATTGATCGATATTTGAATATCGGATTGTTCTCAGGACAACCAGACAGTATAATCAATTATTTATAACTAACTAAAATAATTTTAATTAAAAACTATCATTTTTCAATAAATATATATGTTATAAATATAGCTGATTAAGGGACAAATTGAGAAGAAAAGTTAATATTGTATACAAACTGAGTATTAGTATATTTGATTTTTCTTTTTCATTGACCATTTGTTTGGATAAGTTTTTCTTCAAATAATCCTGTAATAGAAAAAAAAGAAAAAAATAACTTTGGCATAAACTAAAAATAGGTTATAAATAAATTAATATGCAGAAGCTTTTAAATTTAATTTCTCTTGTTTATATCTAAGTTAATTTTAGCTGGTTACGAAAATTAATTTATCTATTTTAGAAGCGTTTAAAAAAATGTTTGCTCAAATATATTTTAATGCTAAATTTAAAATTATTTAAAAATGTAGAGAATATTTATTAAGAAAGTTAGTTAGCAGCATTAATTTATCTATAGTTATAATACTTTCTTCCAAAATTATGCTAAAATACATGATGCAGAAGGTGGGAGCATAATAATATTGAAGTTTTATTATTAAATGTTGAATTTAGTGACCTTATTTTATTCATTGGAAAAGAACTTAAGGAGTGAATAACATGACACGTTTACACATGAAGTGGCTACATTCAAACAGCAATTTTAAAACTAACTACTTTTTATCTTTATTTTTTAATATAACAGTTTAATGAGTAGTTCAGTTTTAACCATAAGATTAAAATTTGAAGCGTGTTTTTTATGTGATCTAAATTTGTCAATGTTGGTAATAAAATATATTTTTAAACAATTATAATAATTTAGTTTTATTAATTAATTTTAAATTCCTAAATTTCTCTTACAACTCAAATATTTAATTATAGACTGGAACAAATAGTGTGAAAAAAAAATTACAATAAAAATAAATAATGTAATTTTAAAAAATGGAAAAAATAGTATTCAAATTTAAATAAACATTAAAAAAATTTAAATTATATTTTATCATGATGTTCTCAAAGAGATGTCATAATAATATGTAATCTATAATAAAATGAAATAGAACAAAGTTTCGTTAAAATATTAAAGATAAAAGTAATAATATATATATATATATATATATAAATTAATTCTTAATATAAGCTATAACTTATAAGTTATACTATATGAATATAATTAATATTTAAAATAATGTTCAACAAAATATTAAGTATTAGTGAGCTAAAGATATTAACTAAATAAACCATTTTTGGAATAAACTTTAAAAGAAAATTAGTATTATCTATATACTATCATATAAAGAGAGATATTGTACAGTTTTGTTGTTTTCCATTTTTACCTTGTAAATAACTGTCTTTTTAACTTAAAATAATTATTTATAATAAAATTGTAAAACTCATTTATAATTATAATAATAATAATAATTTTATTACTTTTTATGGACACGCATCAATCTCAAGAATTTAAAATACAATTACATAATATAAGAAATAGCTTAATTTAAAAAATAAAAATTATTCATGTTGAATATTATTAATAGAACACGATATCTGGACATCCCAATTTTCTTTTATACGCACCTAATAATCTTTAATATTGTTATTTTAATAATTTTATATCATTTAATTATAAATCTACCCTTTATTATATATTATTTTATTAAAACAATCACATCAATAATTGTATACAACTATTGGATTGTCAAGATATATTTTCTCATTATTATTTTATATGTCTGTACGATGTTAGTGTGTATGGACAAATATCGAAAATGAAGAGGAGAAATTGAGAAAAGAATGATCAATTTATTTTGAAAACATATATTTTAGTTTATTTACTTTTTCTTACTACATAAATAAGACTTATTTAAATTTTCGTATCAATTAGTAAACAACAATAAAAAGTGGTTTAACAACTTATGCCCATAGAAAATGAGGATAATGGTAATATTGCACCATCAATTTCTATAATTGTGTCACTTCTAGACCAATTAAATTAGCTCAAAAATTAATGTATGATCGTTAAATTTTTAAAATATAATTATATATTGTAATACAATCAAAATGTTGAAAAATGACATGTTGATGTTGAATTGAGCATAAGTTTAATTGAGTTTAATATAAATGACATATAAAGTATGGCTTAATAGTATATAATTAATTTTTCTTTTAGAATATTGTAGTTGTGAGTAAAAAACAATTATGGAAAGAAACAATGTACTTCCATTAAGACGAAAAACAAAACTATACGAAAAAGAACATGTTCGCTAGAGATATTTTTTTTCTGATTATTTGTTGGTTAGTTTAGTTGTTTTTACTGATTTTGTTTGTAAGCAATTTGGTTGAATCCTTATGTATTCAAGCACACATAAACTTATGTACTGAGAAATTTTCTTTCAAGTATTTTCTCAAACACTTACATGGCATCAGTTTAAAGTCTTCTACATTGTGTCCTCTTTGTCTTTTTCTCATTTTTTTCGCATTTCCCATGGTAAATCTTAGGTTTCTATTTGATCACATCATGAATCTTGTGAGTACTCTTTTCCTTCATCTAGGAGAAAATCATGCTTTTATTCTAGTGTCTTCTTTGCTTGCTGATAATAATTACCAGTAATAGAAACACAATGTTTCTTTCTCTCAAAACCAAGAATAAAGCAAGATTTGTTCTTGGCACTCCTCCTTGCCCGCCTTTCCATAATTCTCTGCACAAAGCTTGGAAACAATGTAATAAGATCATCATATACCGGCTTACAAGATTAATGATCTTCTTCAACGGTTCTCTCATACTGATAAGTTTTGTATTTTTTATATGTAAGAAGAACTTCAAAACTATACATAAGGTGATTCCAAAATTTCTCAATGCTAAATCATCGCCAAAGGAAAGAGCTTTCATTATATTGGATAATTGATTGTGGTTTGTAATTGCACTTCTCCTTACAATTGTAGTTTAATCTTGAAGATTCAAAATGAATGATGATTGTGTTATAAAATTTCTTCATGGCTTTAGTGATGGTTTTTTTGAAGTTCATTCTCAAGTTATGCTTATGGAACCCATGCCAAATCTGGATAAAACATTTTTCTTGGTTCTTCAACAAGAACGAGAATTAAATTGTTCTTTCTCCCATTTTTTCTCAATAATATATTGCTAATCTTAATTTTTAAGACAGTTCAAACAAGAGTTCTTTCACTAATTATGGAGGTTCCTCAAATTTTCGTAGAAGATGTTGTTTTAATAAATCTGCTAAATGCAACAAATATTGTGATCACTGTCAAACGACCAATCATACATATGAAAATTGTTGGATCAAACATGGCCTTCCTCAAGGCTATAAGACATCAATTTGGTTTCTTTAAAGATCAATACGAAGTCATACTTTCTTTGTTACAATAGTTTCAAAATGCTTCTTTTCTTGAAGTCATCATGCATCAATGTATTGTCAAATTTATAGATTATATTTTCCCCTCTTCTCCTTAGATATTGTGCTGCTAACCATATTTGTCCCTTCAAATATTCCTTTCAAATTTTTAAACTTTTTCCTCCTATTCCTTTGTGTTTACCTAATCAAAATTATGTCACTACTAATTTTTCAAATATTATAATCTTGAACAATCTTATTTTTCATGACAATCTTTTCGATCCTAAATTTTATGTCCAATTCATTTTTATTCCTAAAGTGCTCAATTAAAAAAAAAAGAAAAAAGGACAGAACAATATGAAATATTGTCTAATAGCTACAACGTTGACAAAAAGACCTTTTTAAGAAAGAATTTTCAGAATTTATATCATTCATCAAAGTCGTATCTTAATACGATAATATGATGAGATGCAAATTTTACTTTTGTAATTTTTTATCTGATCTTTTTACATATATTTATAGGTTAAAATATTGTTTTGGTCCTAATTTTCGTCAAGTTTTATCAAATAAATCCTAATTTTAGTTTTGTGTTCAAATAGATTCTAATTTTCGTCAATTTTGTTCAATTGGATCCTTTTTTGCTAACACCGTTTAAATCATTAACGACCATGAACAATGACTGTCATGTGTCACTTCGTGGTTTTTATGTTTTTTTTTAAATGTCCATATGTCATGTGTGTCACGTGTCAAAGTTAATGTTTTATATTCAATTTGATCCCTATAATTGTTATTTTTGTTCAATTTAGTCCCAATTTTGTTTAAAATTGACTAATTTTGTCCCTTTCTAAATTGAAACAAAATTTAATTTTTATAACAAAGTTATAGTGATGTGAATTTTAATATATTATATAAAAATATTTAATAAAAAATGTGAATTTTAATATAAAAATTAAATTTGGTTTCAATTTGGAGAGGAACCAAATTGGTTTATGTTAACAAAAATTGGGACTAAATTGAACAAAAATAGCTAATATAAGGACCAAATTGAATATAGAAACCTTGACTTTGACACATTGCACGTTGTTGGGTTGACACGTGAACATTTAAAAAAAATCAAAAAAATATCACGAAGTGACACGTGGCAGTCATTGTTCATGACCGTTAATGATTTAAATGATGTTAGGAAAAAAGACCTAATTAAACAAAATTGACAAAAATTGAGATTTATTTGAACACAAAACCAAAATTAAAACTTATTTAATAAAACTTGATCAAAAAGATATTTTAACCATATTTATACGATAAACGGTATTATTGTTTATCTCTTAGAATATTTAAAAATAATATATATATATATATATATATATATATATATATATATATATATATATATATATATATTCAAGAATTGTCATTTTAAAATGTACTTTTATACTTTAAAATAGTTATTTAGCGATATGCAACCAAGAGATGAAATGAGTTTAAAAGTTATAATAATGAATAAATATTGAATTAATCGCCTCCTAAAATATTGAATTATATCATATTGAATTAATGCACAAATATTGGATTAAAATACTAATTAAATACTTAATTTATTTATCCATATAGATTAATGGGTTAAATATGTTTTTGGTTCCTCAAGTTTCAGTGAATTTTGGAATTAGTCCCTCTTTGAAACTTTATACCAATTTAGTCCTTCATTTTTAGAAATACATGGATTTAGTCCTTCTTACTAAATTTTGTTAAGTTTATTTGACATTTTAAACGCATTTTATGATCAAATTTGAGGCGAAATGTGTCAAACGGTATAAATAATTCAAATACTATCATGAAATGCGCTTGAAACGTCAGATAAACTTAACAAAATTTAGTTAAAAGGACTAAATTCATGCATTTTTAAAGATGAAAGACTAAATTGATCGAAAGTTTTGAAGAAGGACTAATTCCAAATTTCACTGAAACTTAATATTGTTAAAGCACACAAGAATTCTAGTCTACCATTAAACTCTTTCAAATTAATCACTTATGAATCTTAAACTTTACCTCTTTACCTTGAATTTTAATTTAATTTTAATTAATAATTAAAACTTGTCAATTTGTCTATAAATGATTTGTTTTTAACAGATTCAACTTAAATCATTTACATTAAATGTCAATGATTTATTAATTTTTTTCTTCTTTTTGTGACAATTCATTTTTAATATATTAAAATTAAAATATAATATAAATAATAATTTAGAAATAAAATGTTTGAAAAAACTATATTAAAGACAGTTTAATATATTAAAATGAATAACAATCTTTTTCTAAAAAAAAATGTATACATAGGATATATTTTTATTTTCAATTATAAAACTGTGGTGTATTTTAAATTATATAACCAGTTAATGCAGTCTTATTCACTTATTCTTAAGTTTATTTAATAAATTATGTTTAAAGATTTTAGTTTTCATATATATTATCAATGTAGATATTTTTACATTATCGACTAATTTTAGGAAGTGTATGAATATAAGCTTTTAATTATTGATTATAAAAAATAATAAAATCTATATTAATATAATTTATAACTATAATTGTTTTTCAGAAAAAAATAATTAGTTAACTGAATCAAAGTATAAAAGTCTGTATTATTAATAAACTGGTTTAAATATAATCAACTTCGATTTTTTTAATACTATATAAATTCTAAATCTCACTACTTAAAATTAAAGAAAAATAATTTTTAACAAAATTATCAAATAATTTTGTTTTAATAAAAATTACAAAAGTAAAATAATAAAGTGTTAGAGTTTTTTTTATCAAAAATGATTATTTGTCGATCAAAACTTTGTTAATTTATTATTTTCTAATTATAAATTAACTTCTGAAAGATAGATCATTACATAATCAACAAAGTCACAAAAGTCAAAGTACTATACTTTTAGAAAACGTTAGATTTTACGTATTTAATTAAAAGCTTTACTCAATTAATTGATATCTATTATAAACAGTTTTACTCTTACTTGCTACAGAAAAAGAATTCCATATAAAAAATATCGATGAATCTTAAGGAATAATTAAAATGTTACTAAGATTCGAGGAATATCCAAGAAAGATTAAATATAATTGTCAATAAAAACAAAAATTAAAGTTCAAAGCATTTACATGAATTAAACAAAAGTTTATAGGACTATTAGTAAAACCGATGACGTTAATAAAATCTTTCTTGCTAAGATGGTTACATTTTTCTTGGGCTCACAACAAAAAATTTGAACTATTTATAGGATGTAATTTCATTTTTAAGTTACGTATATATGTAAATTTTTAAATAACTACTCATATACATACTTGGGTTTGGGATCATAGCTTCAAAGAAAATAATGCTCTAATGCATAATGTCAGGTGTTTTTAAAAATAAGAACAAATTATGGACATAATAATTAAAACCCTCATGCATCCCGTCTTCAAGATTAAAATTAAAATTATGAGTAACAATTAAAACAAAATTTTGGTTGAAATTGGCATAAAACTAACAAAACGTTCACACTAAAGATGATCTCCACCAACAGTCGTAAAAACATACATCATCTTGAATTGTACCAATTTCCAAGAACTAAAGGTAAATAGAACCTTGGAAAACGCTAAAATTAAGCAGCACCCTTTCCCTTCTTTTTCTGGAGTTTCTTCATGTAAAACTCCAGCTCCTTACCTTCCAGAATGTACCTACAAAATTTTGAAAAATAAGAAAAGCAGACGACAAACAATACAATGTTAGCACATAAATGTTTAAGCATACCCGTCAGCCCTGCCACATTGTCCAGGGCGAGAAGAAATACATGCCAACAATCTGCCACCACCAAATTGCTCTTCAATGTGGGCATCAAGTTTGCGATCTTTCTGGCGCTTCTCAATTTTTCTCTGCACATGGTTACTTTTCTTAGTTTCTTCAGCAGCAGCAGCATCACCCTCCTGAAAGTTTGACATAAAAAGGTCATGAAACACAATTGATGCACAATATTCAATCCCAAAAATCACACATGATCCATGATAAAAAATGTTTATTCATAGAAAGAATAATACATAATTTTTTCGAAAACATATATTTGTCCCATCAAGTAAACAATTCCAATTATGAATTTGCAGATTTTGTGCATCACATTCAATAAAAGACAGTATTAACAAAAATCTTGATGCACCTTGCATTCAATTTCAACATATCTCCTCCCAATATTTACTCAACATTCAACAGGAAAAAAGGGGAGATATTGTTCAAGAAATAAATGATATAGATCATAAGGGGGGAAATATAAATATAAATGAAAGACAATTCACAATGTATCACCTCGGTAGAGTCCTTCTTGGTTGCTGCTTTCTTTTTTCTGCCAATGTCAACACCATAGTGTTGAAGGTACCACTGTTTGAAAGGAGCAGCATCAACCTGAACAATAGCACTCTTGACCAAAGTCTGGGTTCTCACAAGCTCATTGTTAGAGGCATTGTAGACAACATCTAGAATACGAGTCTTGCGGGTTACTGCTTCACTACCCCATGAGTAATTTCCAGTATCCAACCTCAGTGCCCTCCATTTTACATTACCACCTCTAACCCGAATCCTCCGGATTGTCTTGTTGCTTGACAACTTGGTGTTTGCTGATTGGCGCCCAAGCTCATACCTATATGAATCCAATAAAAAAATATATATCTTTGTCTAAATACAAATAATTGGGATAGAGCACAAACAAAATGATAATTCACCATAAATAATCCAAATTGTTAAATAATATCCACTAATACTAAGATCTACTATGTTATTATTAGCTATTTTGGCCTCTGCTTACAGTCAATATGTTGCCTATTGATGATATAAAAATCTCAACATAGTTGTAGACCCACCCTTTGTTTAGACATTACATTCTTAAATAATGAAAAAACATTTGTATAACAAAAAGTTCAGACATGAATAATGGAAACATGCTATATAACTATTTCTGTAGGAGGATTGGAAACAATGAAAACTAAAATTCCAGATATGGATGTAGTCATATCCAAGAAGCAAAATGGAGATGATATTGCAAATGATAATTTCACATGATCACACCTCAATGTTCAGACACGAGAGTAAACTGATTGAATGTAGAGTAAAATAGAAATTCTATCTTTCAAAACACTGACATTTTTCTATGCTAATTACTTCTCTATTTGTAAGCGGAAGACACAAGAATCAAAATGTAATTTCTAAATTTACAAACGAAACGCATTCAAATATAAACACATATAAGGTATTAGTTTCGCATGACTTTACCCTAAATGACTAAGGAAGTAACCACTTGAATCCCCCATTTGCCTAGTTAAATATGACTACAACTAGATCCGGCAGATACATCAAATCGTTCAACCATCATCACTCCTAAATAAATAAATAAATACATAAATAAATAAATATTGTCATTTTAAGCATTACTTTCTCTTCTTTCTCCACGCCTTCTTCTTGCCTCCAGTTGCACGCCTCTTGTGCATAGAATCCCTGGAAATACCTGTTGAAAATCAATAACAAAGTCCATCAGAGAGAAAATTCTACAGACTCATGCACGCAACACATAATTATTATCAGCAATTGACTATGAGAAATCGGAGAAACAATGATTAAGAAGTCACATACCCATCTTGATGAAGCGTTCAACACTCTCCCTTCCCTCTTCTTCCCTAGTTTCTTGTCTGGGTACGCCCCCTTTCTGATAAAACCCTGACCAAACTGCGTTATTATATATGAAACCCTAGTTCTGGTTGGATACAGACCCGACTCATTACAATTCTTCTGGGTAACCCGATCGGACTCCAATATGGGCTTTCTTACAAGTCCAACCCATATCTAACTAAATACAATATTTTATTTAAACTTACTTTTTTATTGCAAAATATTTTTAACTTTTTCATTTTGAGGCTTAAAATTTCCCACTTCTATCAATGTTTTATTTCCATTAATTTGTTCCACCACCATTTTGAATATGTTTTCTGTACTTAATTAAAAATTACTTATTTCCGTAATATATGTTAAAAAAAAACTGAAAATTAAAAAGTTACTTAATAATTGTTAACTTAATTTTTCTTAAATGATACAATTACTAAAATTATAAATGTTTATAGAATATTTTTTTATTTTTTTATTATTGATGCATAACTTTTAAGCATGTTATTTTTTATTTAAACTCTTATAATATGCTATTTTTAAAGAATATTTTAATTATATTTTCTTACTTTCAATTTATATATAATTTAAATAATTTGTATCATTATTAATCTTATATTTAATTTTCCAGTATCTCTATTTAGATTTAAAATAAACATGTTTTTTATACTAATAAATTTGAAATAACATAAAAATAATAATACAAAAAATATATTTATAAATAATGTGTATCAATGATAATATATCGAAGTATAGAAAGAAATAATAAAATAAATAATTTCAATAATATAATAGTTAAAATAAATTATGACAAATAATAATAATTTTATTGTTATTATTATTAAATTTATTTTTTTATTATTTTCAATATTTTATCCATTAAAATTATAAATAAAAAATTATTTATATAAAAACAATGAGATTATTTTATATAAATGGACGAAGAAATATAATAAAATCATATTTTATATGAAAAAGGTAAAAAACAATTAGAGGAGTTAATAGAGATTATATTATGTGAGTTAATATACAATACTTAAAAAGAAAATGTAGAAGGAATCGAACTTTTCAACGGCCTAACAGTTTTTCTATCATTTTTCATTGTTATAAATAATTATTTGTTTATCAGATTTTATTCAAAATTGTATTCATCATATTAAACGCACGGATTTGTTGTGTGTTTTTTAAATTGTTAATATAATTATTATTATATTGGTACGAATGATTTGTTTATATAAGAATACTTTATTTCTATAATAATATTTATAAGAAAGGGATTGATAATATAAAAATAAAGTTAAATACTGAATAATGTTAAAATGTTGAATTCTGAATATTAAAAAATATTAAATAAAATACAACAATATAGTAATAATGAAAGGGGTTTATTTATTAAATTTTTTTGTTACAATATATAGAAATTTGATTTATTATATTTTGAAATTTAATTTGTATAATAAATGTAGATGATAATAATTGAATAAGATAATTATCATTTGACATATTAATTTAATATAGTAATTATAGTATATTAATTTTTTGAAACATAGTTACATGAAATCATAAAAAAATTGAATATTGTTACGTGAAATTATTGGATTTGGATATATTAAACATGGTTAGGAATATGAAGTTTTATCATATAGTAAGCGTGTAAAAAGAAATAGGTGGGTGCATACAAGAAATTAGGTTATAGGTAGTTAAAATTTATTACAAACATTCACATACATTATCGAGTAGTTAAGTATGGTGGAAGAAGAATGTTGTGGAGGATATATGAGGAGAAGTTGGTACTGGATGGGGTATATTGAACACATGAACATGTTAGTATCTATCTTAATATCTTCTTCTTCTTTGCAATTTAGCTATATGATATTTTAGATGGTGTTTATTAGTATGGATCTGGTTATAATTACCAACGGTCGTAGTCGATCTAAAAAGGTATGTTAACTAATGCAATGTAGTAATAAAAGTAAATTAATAGAAGTAAGATATGTTTGAGATAGTTTGCTACAATTCAAGAAATACATAACATAGGTTAGATAGATCTATTTGCATACTTGGTACAGATTCTGAAAAACTTCTTTGAAAACTACATTCGTTGTAGAATTCAAAGGTTTCTTCTCATTGTCATGAATTAGGATCTTTAATCCAACTTTGCTTTGAACTCTAGATATTGCAACATATAGATGTCCGTGGTTGAAAACTAGTGTTAGTAGGTATAATCCTACTGATGCTAGGGATTGCCCTTGAGACTTGTTTATTGTCATTGCATAGGATAACATAACTCGGAATTGCCTTCTAATAAGCTTGAAAGGTCATGGCTTCTGTGATTGTGACATAGACATTCGAGCAATGTTTACTTCTTGACCTTTTCTATTTCCAGTAATTATCTTTGCTCCAATAACATGATTTCCTAGTATGCTTACAACTAATCTACTCCTATTACATAGTCTCTCTACTTGGTCCAAGTTCTTTAAAAGCATAATTGGGGCTCCAATCTTGAGTTTAATGTTGTGATTTGGGAGTCTTGATGTAGTGAGTGTGTTAAGAAATTCTAGAGTGATTTGATGATATGCATTAACAAACATATCCTTTGTGTCGACAATGTTGTCAAAATTGAGACATTCTTTATGTTCACCTATAAATAATAGTGGATTGAGTAGGTACTATATATCATTATTGAAAAATTTAAACATAACTTATGTTAAACTATAATAAAGAAGGATGATTATAACATCATGATATACTTGGTGTTAAGGACAAAACATATTCATTAATCTCATTGACAATGTCGATTTTGGTAGCTAATATAGCTCTAGAATGCAAGTAGTTATCATTGACGTAGTTTATTGTTAAATCTGGATATGTGCTATTGACAATAGCTTGAATAAGATCTTCAAATTCCATTATGAGAAATTTTGGTGGAATGTTAATTTTCACTAAGCCATCATATGGTTCAGCTAGTGTACCATCCTCAACCTTGACTATCTAATCAGAAAATTGTTTAATTTTTGTTGTCTTTGTTAGGTCCAATTGATGAGCAGATAATATATAGGTATATTCATGCATTAGTTAAGGGAATTTTTATGCATTTGTGCATTATTGGACTAATTTCATCATGCATTATCTAGTTTCGGATAATACATTTGGATTGGTGCATTGTTTGTGTAAACATGTCTAAAGGGAGTAAGTTAGACACAAAACATCATGTTCCACAAGTGCCTGGTGGAGTCTTCCACGACCTATGGTTTTTTGCTTCAAATTGGAGGATACAAAACAGTGCGTTCCACAGGTACCTGGTGGGTTTTTCCACGACCTATGGAGTTTGCTTCAGAAGATCATGCACAAAATAGTGTGTTCCACATGTGGCCTGTAAATTTTTCCACAACCTGTGGATTTTCCAGCAGGAAATTTAAAGATTACGTGGACTGACAAAGATTTAAAAGGAAAAGAAAATATAAAGAGGAGAGATATGGGGAAATAGTTAGAGGATAGAGAAAATCACCTCAGTAAAGGAGAGAATGTGGTTAAAGATAAAAGGAGACGTTCACGGAGAAAAAACTTCTTCTTCCTCTCTATTTTTGTCTGTAGCTTTGGCTACCGTTTGGAGTTTTTCTTCTCATTATGGAGAACTAATTTCTTTTTGTTGGAGGATTGATGTAAGACTTTGGATTATAGGTTCTACTCTTTACATTTGATGTTTTGTTAATGTTCTTCATCTCAGTGCTTTGTTTATGGTTTTATCGTTTATTTATGAGCAATTTCATAATTGGGAAATTGGGGATTGTTTGCGATTATAAACAAGACAGGTTAGATTATGTCACAATTGGGAAATTGGGCATATCTAATTAGTTTGCAATAGAGATGATTATTGATTTTTCATAATTATATTGAATTTTTGTAAACTGGCCTTAGGAATTGGGGGTTCGAATTCAATAAATAGATTTTACCTACTAAGGGATTAAGGGTAAAACAACTCTCAGTAAACTCAAGTGGATGATTACATTGCTTGCATCGATTGAAAAAGAGTATAATTCTATAGGAAAAAGTACAAAATCAATCCTCTAACGATTCTTCTATTGATTAAAGTTTTTGTTATAAATTTTATGCTTGCAATTATATTGATTCGCATTTGCTCAAAATTACGTAAATTAGGAATCTAGTATTCAACAAGTCAATCACAGATGACGATATTTTATTACTACGTTAACGATTGGTTCACTTGCCAAACGTTCATCACTAATCCATCTTATGATAAACACATATTTTTTGTCAAAGTTAAGATATGACAGTGATCCCAAAGATAAGATGAGTTGATAGTGGCGTGAACAATATCTGATCTTTTCCTCCTGGAATAACTGGTAGTATTTGCCTGAAAACCCCCACAAAAACAATAACTTTTCCACCAAAAATGGTTCTACTTTCATTTTCCATATTCATTATATCATTCAATGTTCTATCAAGAGCTTTGAAGCAATATTTGTGTGTCATAGGTGATTCGTTCCAAATAATTAAATTAGTCTGTTTTAATAATTGTGATAACTCAAAGCCCTAAAAAGAAGTTACAAATTGAGTTATCTAGAGAAGGGACTGAAATTTTGAATTTGGAATGTGTTGTCCTTCCTCCTGGTAGTAACAAAGAAGCTATTCCACTTGATGCAACATTCAAAGGCAATCTTTCTTTTGGATCGTAGGGCATATGAGAGTGTTTTCCACATGAATGTTTTTCTTATGCTTTCATATCCATATAAAAATAAAATTCCTCCTTTTTGTAGTTTACAGCCTCTAATACTTTTTTAAAGATTTGCTTTTGTTCATCTGTAAAATTAAACAAATATTAGTAGTTGTATGAATGTATTTGTGCTATGATTTATATTATAAAAACTTACCAGTCAAGGATTTGAAATTTGATTCGAAATTTGTATGTTTTTGAGCTGGGTCATAATCCAATTCTGCATAAATCAAACTATTTCGAGTTTGAGATGATATGAAGTTGTCAAGATAAGGAATTCCCAGGTAGTCCTTCAAACTTCTTCTATATGATTGGATGAGCTTTTCTATCTCAATCAATGTTAAATTTTGTAACTGTGCATCGTTTAGATGAAGATCTGGAAAGCAGTCTTACTGGATTAATTATCAAAGCTAAAAGGAAACATGAATACAACATTTGTTTTGTAGTAGTACCTGGATTTCTTGTTATTCTTCTTTCATTGTACAAAATACCATAACAAATCCATTCCCAAGTATTTTTCCAGATATTTTGAGGGTTGTTGACATTGTTGTTGATCAGAATTGTTACAAACAATTTTCTTAAGTAGTGTCCAGAACCCCAATCGTTGGTCTCCTTAATAGCTTCTATGAATTCAAAATCATCAACTAGAAATCATGATGCAAAGCAGGCTTCCCTGAAAGTTGGATATACTATGTTCTAAACAATTTTGATATCTGCATAGCATAATGGCCTTTTTACTACTATTAACATTATTCTTAAGTATAAAATTTCTCTTGTAGTTGGTGATATCCAAAAAGTCTTCCAATAGTGTTTCCTTTTTTTCCTTGGTTTCCAACATCTATCTTTTTTGACATAAACAAACTTAGATACAAATAGATTGTAGGTTAGTTGCCTTGCCTTTGGAAATTTCTTGTTACATTCCATCAAACTTGTGAACATTGACTCAGTAATACTTGGTTTCACAATGGGTTGGTTAATGATATCTGCATCTCTGAAATATATTTGATGTTCACCTAGTAAGTGAAAAAATAGTCTTTCAATAGCTAGATTTCTTCCATTGATTGGAAATGCAAAAGTTCTCCAACACGCCTCATGTGGAGAGATATATCTACCGTCCACATATTGCTTTATCTCATCCACATCTTCAGTTGTTGACAAATCAATATGGTATATTGTTGATTTTGATGAGAAAGTTCAGTTTCATGATACTTGGTTGGTAAAATATTGATAATTTGGCTAACTCAATGTATTAATATTGTTGTATGCAGGATAGTTCGGATTTTCAATTTCTATAATATAATTGGGGTAAGGAATTTGTACTGGGGAAAGTGAAATTGATAGACCCTAAAAAGCATCCCCACTATTGTAAGACTAAGAGAAATGAGGTGGGTAGAATATATATATATATATATATATATATATATATATATATATATATATATATATATATATTTATAAAAATATATTGAAAATGATTGATTATTATCAACTTAGGGGCGATCATGTACTTCATGGCAAGTACATAAAGGGCAATGTGTTTTGTTTTAGGTTGTATGATAAAATAATTGGGAATGAGATAAGTTACAACCCAAGCATATCTGATAGGAACTCTTGCTTAGATCCTTTTGTCATTTCTTCTTCAGACTATGAGATGTGTGAATGTATAGATATCTCTGACTTGTATGAATCTACAGACATTTCAGGTTTTGATGAAAACATATCGTCAATTGGATTGGACTCTGATGCATTTGATTTCTTCACTAATAAGGAATTGTCTTCTTATGATGTCAAGTGCTCATCACTGGTATTTTTCTAACCAATATGTTAATGTCTTTGTCTTCTTTTATTTTTCGATTAAATTTTGGGAAAGTTAATTATATGTTAAATTATCAATATGTGTGTTCAAAGTTTTCATCAAACGCACGTGACAGGAATTGCGAGTACTACTATTTTGTAAATAGTGATGGGTTCAAGTGGAAATGTAATTTAAGATGGTCGCCGAGAAGACCAACAAAATGCTATATAACATATGGCTGGAAAGTCTTCTACACTGATAATGGATTGAGGGCTGGGGACACAATTCAAATTGGTGTTTATAGAAATGTTGGCAACCGCATCAATGTGGTGAAGATAAATTGAAAGTATTTGATTTATAAAATAGGGATCTATTATATATATATATATATATATATATATATGTATATGTATATATGATCTACTGGGAACAATGTTGCTTTTGTGGTGGATTAGAAACTTTATTTGGGATGATGTATAGTGACATCCTGCTTTTGTCATAGATTAGAAACTTAAATTTGGGATGATGTATGGTGTCATCTTGATATATGTTTATTAAATTTCTAACTTAAACTTTGGATGATATATGAATGCTTTATGAATATGAATATTTTGGTCATGTTTGTACTTACATGCAACTTCATTTGTTCAATATATAAAATGAACAGGTTAAAATAACTTTTTGGTCTAAATTTTTGTCAAGTTTTGTCAAATAAGTCCTAATTTTGATTTTGTGTTTAAATAGGTCCTAATTTTCATCAATTTTGTTCAATTGGGTCCTTTTTTGCTAACACCATTTAAATCATTAATGACCATGAACAATGACTGTCATGTGTCACTTCGTGGTTTGTTCATTAATGACCATGAACAATGATTGTCATTCAAAAAAATTCAAAAAAAAAAATCAAAAAATTCAAAGAAACCACGAAGTGACATGTGACAGTCACTGTTCATGGCCGTTAATGATTTAAATGGTGTTAGCAAAAAAAGGACCCAATTGAACAAAATTGATGAAAATT
>Ga0214545_1004683_pt1 | contig 25415 bp, 14 predicted proteins | sample CNSS4metaG_FD_160064 | JGI IMG/M metagenome (GOLD analysis project Ga0214545, IMG submission 160064) | Root nodule microbial communities from cowpea collected in UCLA plant growth center, Los Angeles, California, USA - CNSS4 | ecosystem: Host-associated > Plants > Roots > Nodule | place: USA... | reverse complement strand
GTACAAGAAAATGAAGGTGAGCCTGAATCATTCAATGAGGAAGGTTTGGTTGATGTAAATATTAACAGTGATGGACATAGTGATTCAGATTGGGATGGTAATGTGCCATGTGCTGTTGAAAGTGCATCTGATGGAGAAGGTTGGTACACAGCACAAGAGTTGACTGATTCAGATTCTGATGAAGTAAGGACTGAGGGTGGAGGGTCAGATTTCGAGTGGTAATCAGATGAATTGGTTAGTGGTTCAAACATTGATGAGGTGAAAGATGATTTTGAAATTCGAGGACGAAATTGAGATCAATTAAAATTCGAGGACCAATTTGAGATTTTTGAACCAAAATGAGGACCATCAGAGTATTTTAACCAAAAAAAACATATATGAATTAGGAATAAGACAAAAAAGAACTACAAATTAAACTAATATCAACAAAATAACACAAGTGCAAAAAAAAGATGGGAAGGAGATAAGGAAGTAAGTACAAGAACATAAGAGCAATTACAAAAGAAAAATAATAAATGAAAAAGACTTAAGATAGAAGAATGTATTACTTGAATTTAAGAATTCATTTTAATATAAGTGACATGGAGATATTGTCACTCGAATTTTAAGATATCAAGATATATGTTGTAAGAAAGAAAATAACTCTAAAAATATTAATACATTAAAATAACTTTTGAATTTTCATATATCTTTACAAAGAGAGATATAGACTATTTATAAACTTACTTGCCAAGCATTTCAAGTCTAACCAGAAGGAAATTTCAAATATTAAAAGTTAAAATTCAGATGTCCAAAATCTATATCAATCCTAACATTTAGCCACGTAGGTCAATACTTGGTTACGGTTGTCATCCTTTTTTTCCTGTTCGGAATTTTTTCCAACATCGCCATGTTTTTTCTTACACTTTCATACTTCTTAAAATTTTAATTATTCTTTGTTGAAATTATAGTTTTAGATTTTACAAATATATTTTGATTACACAATCTAAAATTAAAAAATATTAATATTAATTTTATACACTTTTTAGATTATATCGTCTAAAATATAGATTTGTATTTCAGATTATACCATCTGTAATGTATATTTAGAAAATAATCCATAATAGAAATTTTATTTTGGATAATACAAATTTATATTCTAAATTGTGAAATTAATAATACAAAATTTAGAAGACTATTTATAATACATATTACATTTCGATTATAGATTGTATAATCTAGAATGGGATGTAGGAAGAACGAAGGGTCTGCAATGAAGAAAAGGAAGATAGGGTGGAGATAGAAGAAGAAGATGAGATGGAGGTAGAGAAAGAAGATGGAGTAGAGAAGGAAGTGGAAGAAGAAGATTGATAGAGGTGAAGGTGGAGATGGAGGTGGAAGAAGAAGATGGGTTGAAGGTGGAAGTGGAAGTGGAGGTGGAGGTGGAGGAAGAAGATAGAGTGGAGATGGAAGAAAGTATGTAGTTGCGGTGGTCGAGGAAGAGGGAAGAAGATGAGAGAAAATTTTTCATTTTGCTTTTGGAGGTGCAGGAAAAAATTTCCTTTCTTGCTTAGCTAGCAGCCAGAAGACTTTGTTTGGGCTTGAGTAAGTAAGTCAAATTAATATCTTTAACAAATACAAATAAAATTCAAAATTACAAAAGAATAAAAGAAAAATTAAATTTTACAAAGTATGAGTTTAAGAAAAAAAAAGAAACGTCTTATAATAAGAATATCTTTCATGATTTTTATCACTCTTCTTAAAATTATCGTTATGTATTTTTGTTTATTTTCTTTTCCATTTATGTATTCAGTATGACGTGAAAGATAGCACTACGGGATCCAAAAATTGTCTTGAACTTTTTATTGGATTACAACATAGGCCCATTGTTGGAAGTTTTAAGCCAAATGCTTTTTGTACCACCATAAGTTATTCCTATACCTACATAAATTTTAAAATCCACTCTGCCCTTCTTTTATTAAATGGCGATAAAGGTTTTTCCAAGCGTCGATCGCCACCTTTGGGTTCTTTCTTCTTCACGAATGCTACCTGCATGTTCTTTGTTCTTCACAAAATTGTTGAGAGCAATTTTTTGGCATACCAATAAGCTGAAATGCATACCATTATAGTATGAAGCTTGAAGGTGGGTGGTTGGTTTCATTTTCGTTTTTGGTTTCAAACATTATAGGCTTTTTGGTTTGGATTTCTTTCTAAATTGTGCAAGCTAAAAGTCTTTCAGATTATGTAATTTGTAGGAAAAAGGTATTTTCTTCTAATCATGTAATTAAAAGTAGTATTTTGATTTACACAATTCAAAACAATAACGTGCCATTTATAATTGTATTTTGAATTTAATAATTTATAATATATATAGTTTTGACGTTCTGAGTTATGTAATTTGGAAGTAGAAATTGTTATCGGTGGTAATACTTAATTTTTTTTACATAAATGAAATTCATATTTGGAAGTAAAATATCATATGAAATTGATATGTTGTCTCATGTTGATGAAATTTCGTGAACTTTAAAGCAACACAAAATGAATTAGTTGGACTGGGTTGCTTTCAAGCTTATACAAGTAAAATATGTTACTATTTTTGTAAAAAAAGTGACAAAAAGACATATATGTTTGTTGTAATGTATTTTTTAGGTTTTTGAGACAGGAGATCACTTACTTACTAGGATTTGTTAAGTACCATTTAAACTTGGATTTGTAAGTGTAATACTATAGTCTTTTATATATATATATATATATATATATATATATATATATATATATATAATTCCAAATAAATTATAAAACAAATAATATATATAGATGAAACAAATCATAAAATTTATTTTAATAGGTGATTCACTTTCCAGATTGTACAATTTAAAATACACTTTCATGTCTAAAAATAAATTCCGAAATATACTATCTAAAATACACGTAATTTTCATAAATTAAATACATTTTAATTATGCAATCTAAAACATGTTCTGCATATTGAATTTTAGAACCGAAATGTATTAAATTTATGAAGAATACATTCTAAGTTGTGCAATACAAGATACACTTTCATATATGTAAATATATTTTGGATTGTATAATAATGTGTGTAAGGTTTAATAGAAGTTGTACTATTGTCTGCAGCAAACTCTGAATGCCCCTCCATGCACAACTTCTTGTACACATCTTTCAACCACCTCAGTCTTACATATTGTCCATGACATTGTCTCAATTTCTGAAGTTGCATTTTCATCGTGCTACCCCTAACAAGTCAACAAAAAATGAGACAACGACAACAAACTCCAACAACACAAATGGACAAAATTGCCCTACAATAGGGAGATGAAGTAGTGTAGACACATAATTTAGGGTTATGCTCATCTCACCGATCGATAAATGAATTGTATTTGTCTCCCTATGCCACCTCTCCACATAGGCATATAACAATGTCCTATATGTTGTCTCCTAACTTATGTTGCACAAAGGTAACAATCCAAAATTCAAAACATATTCCTAAATATTCGTATGAGGAACCCTTGCTTTATTTAACTTCTGACCATGAAATACTAGTTTGAACTCTTCTTGATCCTAGACACAACATATATGTTATCAAATTACATAAATTGCAAATTCATCATCAAATTAATAACAACCTTAATTTTGTTTACTTACCTTATCATCCCAGAGTTTCAAAGCTACGTGATCAACATAGTATACAAGCAAAGAGGTATCTGATGGGCCTCTAGGAAATCCTTCTTCATGCTCTTGACTATCACTAATCATCTCAACTGCAGCAACAAGGTTCACATCTAGAGCTTTGTCACGGTTCTTCCTTGAAACATATGTTGTGGGTCTTTGTCTTGTAGCATCTATGATGCTTCCAACATGGGTAGAACCAGCGCTTGTTGTCCTAGCCATTTCTTTATATGGAAATCGTCATCTCAAAATCATCACATAAAAAATCATCATAACAACATACAACTAAGTTTGACCAACTCCTTAAACAAACAATAACATCGAACCCAACCAACAAAAGCAGTAAATGTATGGTAAATGTGTGAGAACCTGATTATAAATTCTAAAAAGAGTATAATTATATTATTATACTAATACATTATTTTTCTTACTAATAGCATATTATTTGTTCTATAAAAAAAAAGTTTAAAGATTTTAAAAGGGTCTTTTCAAAAAGGCAAAGGTTGTTTATAGAAGCCTTACAGAAACCCAGTCTATTTTCAATTCTCAATCTTCTTCCTTCTTAGTAAATTGACCTCGTTCATTTTTTTCCTCTTGAAGATCCAAATCCATAGAAGTAGTTAGTGTCAAGGATTCTACCATTCAAGTTAATCAATTCCATATTGGGTAAGTTCAAAATCTTCTAGTGCATGCAGCTTTCTCTGGCTGCATGTGTTTTTTTTTTTCTATTTTCTAAATGCATCTTTATCTAGCTTTGATCCTTAAACCATTATTAAATTGTTGATTTTAATCTTTGGGTTGTGATGAATATAGGATCTTGTAACCGGAGACACAGTATAAAGAGAAGAATGATGGTAAAAGTGTTCCTTAAGGCAAAGGAAGCTGGTCATTTAAAATTATTGATAACTGCAGAACCCATAAATGATTTGGTAAAGTTTGACTCAGTGAAGTTGTGAGAGTTTTGGTGCTTTGTGTTGTGTTTGAAGATGGATATATATTTAATTTTTAATGAATTATAGAGTGATGACATAATTGTTTTGTGTGATTCTTATGCATTAATGATGATTAGGAATTTTCTTGATTTGGATTTGTGTTACTGCATAGTGGTGATGGTGTTGGTGTGATTGCAATTATGACAAAAATATCTAATGCTAAATATCTTAAGAAAATTATTAAGGGGTGAAAGGGATAAATGTATGAATTTCTTGTTATAAAATGAGAGACATGGAGCTGAAAAGAGCTCATATGTTAAGTTTATGGGTTTTGTGTTTATTTATGACCCATTGTGATATAAATGTGATGTTGAAATTGTTGAAAGGATTAAATGTGAGAGTATGATATTCTGGTAGAAATTAATTTTTGTTTATTTAAATTGTTTGTGTTTTGTTTAAGACTATGATGCCCGAATACGGATAGGGATACGGACACGACACAGACACGAATACGAAGATACGACAAAATTGAAAAAGTAGAAGACACACGATAATATACATATTAAAATCTAATAATTTTATTTCATAATAAAAAAAAAACTTTTAAAATAATTTATAGAATAATCTGTTCTTATTGATTTTATTTTTGTTCATCATCTTGATTTTATTTTATTTTAATAGAAGGTATGGAAGATTATTTTTTATCATTTTATTTCTATTTTTATTTAAATATTTTTGGATTTATTTTAATAGAAGGTAAGAAAGATTATTTTTTATTCTTTTATTTCCATTTTTATTTAAATTTTTTTGGATTTATTTTAACAGAATGTATGGAAGATTATTTTTTTATCTTTTTATTTCCATTTTTATTTAATTTTTTTTGGGTTTATTTTAATAGAATGTATGAAAGATTATTTTTTATTTTTTTTATTTCCCTTTTTATTTTAAATTTGTTAGATTTTCCTTTATTCTCTAAAAAAATAACAAACAAAAATATCATGCCAATCAAATAAAATATCAAAATGACGTTAGGTGGGGTGAACAGAGCAAATTGTGAACACATCGTGAAACAACAAAACGTGAACAGCCATTTTTCGCTCGGATACGCGAAAAAAATTCTCTGAATCTCGTATCAGTCGTGCATCCAAACAACCAGAGGTGTCCGCCGGTCACGTGTCTGAGAATTGGCTGCGTCTGATCCATGGAGAAGCTTCCGATACCGCGCCTCCGTGTCCGTGTCCGCTTCGGGAGTGGGAAGCGCTGTCCAACCACCGTGTCAGAGCATCACAGGTTTAAGATGCCAAAGTGTATTGAAAGGGAATTCTGAGAGTGAGACTATCCTGACTCACTAGTGTCTCACTCACATAGGTTGTGGACGTTCAGATGTGAGTTGAATGAGGTTCCACATGACAGATGATATGATATGAAAAAGATCATACTTAGTGAGCTAGTGGAGTTAACCTTATCATGACTTGGTCTGGGAACATTGATCCTGAGTGATATAACATTAATTGAAGAATTTGGTAGCAAGCATGAAAGGTGCATAATTTCACAAGTCCATTGAATACACTTGTCTTCCGAATACACTTCGTACAAATTTTAACTGTACAAAAATTTAAGCGTACAAATTTTAACTGTACAAAATTTTAATTTATTTCTCAAACCTTGTGTAATATGAAGTATTTCTTTTCACTCTTCTTTTAAATGCATTAGCTGGCACGTTATTTCCTTATGTTGCTTTTTTTTTTCTCTACTTGCGATGATCGTATAATACATGAGCAGGAGGAGAAACCAATGGGGTTAGTAGCTCAGGAGTGGAAACCAATCATTGATGGCTTATGATCACTGGCGGATCTTGACTAAGAGATTTGGAGAGGCCAGAATAATATAATTTTTTGATTATCTGATTGGATCATTAGTGTAACGCTTTAAAGAATGACTCTTCCATCAAACAATTGGATGTTAGATGTCATATTGAATCATTAGTATAATGTTTTAAATGCTTTAATGATGTGAAGAAGGATAAGAAGTATAATTTCATCTTCATGTATAGTTATAACTTTTACCAAATGAATATTGTTCATCAATATACTTTTTTTAATATATTACAATAATTAATCATAATCTAATAAAAGATTGAGGGACATAATTATTCGAAGAAAAATATATTATAATTAAGTCATAATTAAAAAATCAGTTATAAAAAACACATAATACATTATTATTTGTTTCTATAATCATAAAAAATGAGTATTCAAATGGCTCGTCAGATGAATTTTTTTATTAACTATTAAACTAATATTTCATCATCAAATGAGACAAGAGAGAGTTACATTGTTTTTCTTCAAAGAATGAAGGAAACAAATGAGAAATGAGAACAAAAATAATTAGTATGTGTTTAACTTAATTTCTTCTTCCAAAAAAATATGAGAGTAAGACATTAGTACCTTTTTGTGAAAAATTAAAAAGGTAATGACAAAAGAAAATAAAAAATATCTTAATAAATATTTGATTTAATTACTCTTTTGGTTACTGTTATTAAAAATGTCAAGTTGACCCCCAATTTTTTAGTCTCAATTTAGTTCCAATCTTTTAGTCGCAATTTGATATTTTTAGGCAAGAACAGAGATCAAAAGAATAATTAAACCTAAATATTTTTATTTTTTATTATATTTGATTTTATGTTTTATTATTTATTAACATTACATGTTATATTTTATAAAAAAAATATAATTTAAATTTCATCAATTTTTAAAATATACTATCTATAATTTTAAAAATTTCAAAATTTTAAAAATGTTTAAGAATATATATAATTTTAAAAGAAATCAAAAATCATTTGGGGGTCACAGCCCCTCCGCTACTATGAAGCTCCGCTAACTTAAGAGATAAAGTCTTTATTTTTATTCTGAAAGAGTGTACTGAATTTATTTCTCATATTTTGAAAAGAAGATAAGATGTCATTTTGAAATACAATGTTAAGGGATTGTAATAACTTTTAAACTTATTTTGTATAGATATGTGTGGCCTTTTGAGTACTTGTATCAGTAAGTAATGATTTAAAGTTTCTAAGTTGAAACACTTACGGTGTTACAAAATGCAAAGAAAAAAATCTAATACATACGGACTATCCAATTCAGAAATCATTACCAACCCATTTCGAATTGGCCAATATGATAAAACTGTCCCATATTGAAGAGTTCCTGAATCTTCCGGACTGGACAATCCAGTATGCATTAGAATCTTTCTTTCCCTTTTCCACTCCTCCGTTGACACCCATTTTCTCCTCAAACCTAGCTATAACATAATGAAAAATTAGTTGGATATATTCTTTTGTACCAAACAAAACATGCGGAGCGAGATCGATGGAGGTTCACAATTTAGTGGGCAAGACGAGTGGATATGGGAGGGAGGGAATGAGTGCAGCAGCGACATCAACAGGAGAGAAAATCAAATTAGAATTTTTAATATAATGATAAAAATGGAATTTAAAGTTAAGGAGGTGCAGGAAACATAATTGAAGGTGCGGGAAGAAATATCTGTTTTGAAACCATGAAAGATAGAGAACAAAAATCCTTGGGTCTGGGTCACGAGAGTCATGAGTTTCGTAACCCAACCCCAAGTACATAAAAATATATAATAATTCTATTTGTTTAGTAATTTAATAGAAGTATTATTTGTCTTATACTTTTAATATATAATAAAAGAATTATAATTATTATATTTATATGTTAGGAATTATTGTTTATACTTATATTATCTTTATTGTTCTTATCTTATAAATATAGAAAGAAAATATTGATTAAATGAGTGTCTTAACAGTTGGATAGAAACCTCTTCAAGACAAGTTACTATATACACCTTCTTTTACAATTTTAGCTCAATTGAGTTGAGAAAGAAACAAAAATTATTTACGAACTGCTGATATCAAATAAAAGATTAGAGAGGAATGAATAAAAAAAAAAAAAACATAATAAGAATCAGTAGTCATGATTAAGATATTAGGAAGAAATTTACTTTCAATTCCTTTAAGAAAATGACTGAATAAAAGATGATAACTATTAATCACATAATATTGGTACAGAAGAGACAGACGTTTATTAATCACCAACAAATGCCAACTTCATCAAATTAAGAACAGAAACAACAAAAACATTGTGCTTACTTCAAGCAATAACACCACCCACATGCATTATTTCTCTGCGCACGAATGACGAAAAATATCAAGAACTTGGTTTTAGTGTGTTGCCAATGTCAATAACAAATCGATATTTCACATCTGCTTTGACGAGACGCTCCATTGCCTTGTTCACATAATCAATAGGAATAATCTCAATATCAGGCGTTATATCGTGTTTGACAGCAAAATCCATCATTTCTTGTGTCTCCTTTATTCCTCCAATGCTACTGCCAGTTACACCCTTTCTCGCTGCATATAAAACAAGTGTGTAAAATTTACGCAATGGTAAGTTCCTCAATTGAATAGTACAAAGGTTCTATATACATATGAAGAAATTTTGCATGTGCGTGCATACCTAGTAAAGGAAAGACGGGTAGCTCCAAAGGCTTATCAGGTACACCAACTATGACAAGTTTCCCATGACTCTTCAACAAATCCAACAGAGGGAGCAGAGGATGGACTGCAGAAACTGTGTCTATTATACCATCTAAGGTACCTTTTACAGCCTAAATCCAAAAATGGTCATTAGAAGTTGAGCAACACACCATTCATAACCAAACTAACTAAATGATACAAAGCAGATTTTGGTTTGAAAACAGACTCTGTAAAGTATAGAAAGGTTCGAAAAGAGTAAGTACCTGCATCTGATCTTCCTCACGACTGACCACAAATGAGTCAGCTCCAAGATGCTCAATGGCTTCTTTCCTTTTGCTTGGAGATGTGCTAATTACAGTAACCTTAGCCCCAAAAGCTTTGGCGAACTTGACCGCCATGTGACCAACCCCACCGAGACCAACCACACCCACATGTGTGCCTGGTTTGTCAAGTCCAAAATATATGAGAGGGCTATACACTGTGATTCCAGCACATAAGAGAGGTGCAGCAGCTTCAAGAGGTAGACCATCAGGAATGGTGATTACAAAGTGTTCATCTACAACCACCAGATCAGAGTAGCCTCCTTGTGTGATGCTTCCATCAACATACTTGGCTCCATATGTGAGAATCATTTTTGGACAGTAGTTCTCAAGATTCTCATCACAGCTTTTACATGACCTGCAGGATAGAACCATGCACCCCACACCCACCCTGTCACCCACCTTCAACTTTTCCACCTTGCTTCCTACCTCTATCACTTCACCTGCTATCTCGTGCCTGCGTTTTAGTGCTCAAATTAGAATACAATCTAATTAACACTTATTAACTTGTATCACTTGTCATTGGTTATAAACAGGAAAGCATATAACATATTTTCGATGAAAAGGTAGCTAATAATTTATCAAAAGGGAAGAATTATACTTTCACTTCCATTTTTTACTCTCTCACGTGGCTAGAGATATCAAAATAATCTGTACCCTTGACTTCCATTTTTTACTCTCTCACGTGGTTAGAGAGGTCAAAATAATCCGTACCCGCAGGTATATGTGGATAAAATCCGTAATGGGTAGGAAATGAATATTCTAAATATATATCTTCAGATAACGAGTACAAGTATTTATACCCGCATGTTAACAGGGGCTGGTAGAGGTACCATAGTATCCGTACCCCGCATATACCCGTACCCACTATACTTTAATTTAAATTAAAAAGATAAAAAAAATTAAAACATTAATACATTGATTTTTAATGGGTTATTTTCTATCATTTAGTTTTAAAAAATTTCCATTTTTTTGTATTCAAATGAATTGTTTGCACTTTGGTTAAAATTTATTAGTGTTATGCATTGTATTTTTATTTGAATTTATAGTTAAAATATTTTATTAAATATTAATTTTTTTTTGTAAATATCTGTGTGTACACGTGGATAGGGATGTCAAAATGGGTCAAGTCCATTGGGCCGGCCCATCAGCCTGCCAAGAAAAGGGCGGGCCGAGTTGAAATTTTCAGTCCGCCAACCCGCTGTAACCCGACCCGCCTAACCCGCCAGTTTAGCGGGCTAAAACAGGCCAACCTGGCCCTGGTCCGTCAACCCACTTTATTTTTTTTAATATTTTTTATTTTTTATGTTTAAAATTAAAAATAATTAAAAAATAATATTTTTTTATATTATATAAATAAATTTATATATAAAAAATAGATTTATAAACAAAAAATTAATAAAATTTAAAAAGAATTTAAAAAAAAGAGGCAGACCAGCCTGCCAGCCCGCCCTAAGACGAGATGGGTTACAATATCCAACCCGTTTATTGGTAGCGGGCCAGCTCGACCTGTTTTTGGCGGGCCGAGCCAAAACGGGCCGGACTGACCCGTTTTGCTATCCCTATCCGTAGATATCTGTGGATAGTACAAAAATATTTGAGTACTCACATAATATATATTTACACATATACGAGTACGAATACGAGGCAAATATAAATTTACATATAAATTTTACCGGTAAATCTATTACAGAAATTTTTATCTCTAAAATCCATTTAATAAAATTAATCAATAAATTCTATTTTAGTGTCAAATTCTTTTTCATAAAAATTTAATACTTTCATTATATATATATGATGAGAAAGAAAGTTGTTTCTTCTAGGACGGACCATCCAATGAGTTTCCAAGTTTGAGTCGTATCGAAGCCATTTTCTTTCGTTTGAAATGGTTCAATTAATTATTTATTTGAATAAATATACGGAAGTGTTTCTTGTATCATAAATAAAATGAAGGCAATATTTTATGTATGAAGGTGATTGAAATATAGTTGAAATAGTGGAGGAAGTATACCCGGGTACGAGTGGATAGAATGATGGACCCCATTCACTCTTAGCATTATGGAGGTCGGTGTGGCATATGCCGCTGTATAACACTTTGATTGCTACATCTTTCTCTCCTGTTTCCCTGTACCATTAGAAAAAAAGAACATCTTCAGATGAAACATTATTGAAGTTGAGGAATTGAAGAGGTTTGAGATGAGTACCTTCTGGTGAAATTAAAGGGGGAAAGAACCCCAGATGTGTCTCTCGCTGCCCATCCAATAGCCTTCCTTGTATGCTCCAGTCCTGGTGTAACAGCCATTTCAAGATGTTCTACCCAATTTTGAAGGAACCAAACATCATCGCTGTAACATTTAAAGGCATCGAAAGATCAGAGATATGTGACTCACACTGCTTCCCCTATTCAATCATTAACTCCCAACAACGTGCCCACTGTGCTTTCCTTTTCAAGTTTTTTTTTTTTTTTCAAAAAATGTTTCATGGAAACCCTTAAGAAAAGGTAATCACGGAATAGGTATCGTTTTCGTTTTCTTTTAATATATTTATACAGGTACCAAAAATAAATAAATAAATAAATAAATATATATATATATATATATATATAATATACTAGCGAACATATGGGTCCTGTCGCGTCTGTGTATTCGTATTTTTTAATTTTTAAAAAATGTTCTAAAATTAAAAAAAATATATATATATAAAAAATTTTAAATAATGATTTAAGAGAAAAGAGATGTATAGAAAAATAATTAAAAATAAATTATTTATAAAATAATTAATTTTTAAAATAACTAAGGATAAAACGGGTATAACTAAGAGTAAAATGAGTATTATAAAATGTGGACACAAAAAGACAGTAGTGCGATGGAAATTGGAGAAATGAACTTACGAAAGAAAGAAGAGTGCTGGAGGACAGAGAATTGCAGAGCGAGAGGAGAGGAGTGCGACAGACAGAATGCAAGAACGACACAAATGCAAGAAATGAATCGACCTTGTTTTATATAGGATGTTGTGCTCTCTTAACAGAATTTTGTTAGGAGTGTTTTAATAAAAACTGTTATGAGACCTGTGCCTACGAACGAGTCTTTTTTTGTTGTTGTTTTTTTAAAATAACTAAGGGTAAAACAGGTATTCAAATTGAAATATATATACACACACGGTTGTGGATGAAAATTCAAATATATAAAGAAAGAGATGCTTCCAGAAAGTAGAATATCATGTTTTAACAATGATAGTATTTTAAACTAATAAGATATTATTATTATTATTATTATAATTATAATTATAAAAAATTCAAATATAAATAAAAATTTCATAAAAGAATTTTGTTAATTAGAAAATATTTTATCTTTCTATAAATACTCTTTTAAAACTTATTTTCTTTTTCTCTAAAATTTCTTATCGTGCGCTCATCTTTATAAAGATTAGAGGTCACTACATTGATTTTTATGGCGAGCTTTCCACATCTATTCAATTAATTTCATCAATTGATAAGTTGGTTTTTTCTCCTTTCCTTGATCAATTTTACTTGTTCTTGCATGTGAGCAAATATAGTTCGCATGTGGCATTTAAGTGTTTCTTGTAAGTTCTGTTGATCAGTGGTTCTGATGATGTACCCTGCATGTCTGTGTTCTTCATAGGTTGAGTTGTGCATTTTGTAATTGGAAAGGGGGAATTTGATACTCTTTAAGTTGTTTAAGTCATCTTTAGATAATGAAAGCTAATTAGACTATATTTGTTTTGTGAGATTGTTGAATTGGTATGAATTATTGAGATTTGCTTATGAAGATTTAGCCATTGTATGTAATGTAAATGAGTGAAAATGGGTGTTGATTTTGATGTTGATTTTTAGAAAGCAATTATGTAATTTATATTGTTTTAGACTCTTTTCTACTCATGCTTGTTGTGAACTTGAAATTTTATATGAATTGAGCATTTGAAATCACTATAGAGCTACTTAGACTAGGTTGAAAGTGTAACATCCAATATATATATAAATATATATATATATATATATATATATATATATATATATATATATATATATATATATAAATAAAATTTATACCACAATATTTTTTTTAGTATGTTAACACCTAAAAGTTAATGATAGATTACTTTTCATATATTGTAGTTATACTATTTATCTTCATTATTTCTAACATTATAAAATAAAATCCCAATAATCATATTATATACACTATTAACAAATTATTATTATTTTTTGTGATGAAGTCAATATATTTTAAACAAACCATATTTAAGATCTTCATTGACAACATTTTATGCAAAACGTTGATAGTACTTATAATATCTGTTAGCTATAAATTTAGAAAATAAATGGTACTGATAGGTAATAATTCTTTACCAACAAATTATATGATAGTTGAATATTTATATATTATTGAAACTAATAATACAATAAATTATGAATATACGTTTAATAATAATCCATATATGAATTTATATACAAAAGTTTGAATAAATGCAAAATGAATAAATGAAAAGCGGGTCACAATCAAATGCAAAATCTTGGAAAACAAAGTGTCAGTGAATTGAATAACAAATGAACAACGTTATTATCGTATCTAATAAGAATTAAAAGAAAAGAATATATATATATATATATATATATATATATATATATATATATAAATAGAAGGGATTAGAAGCATTTAATGTTAGCATATTCGTTTCTATCTTTTATCCTTTCACTGTAAAAAAATCTAGGACTGGATGTTGAGAACTAATGAAATCAGAATAGTATAGGAACTAAGTTAATTAAGAATCAAACTAGAAGTAATGATTACCTAATATAGTATAAATAGGGGTGTGGTAAGAGAAATAGAGAGCGAAAGAGAAGCTGGAAGAGAGAAAAAATAGAGAGAAACTTTTGTATGGATCCACTGAAAGAGAGAGAGAGATTACAACAACGAAGAAATTTTTTTATCACAGTCTCCATACAACCTTGGTGTGTTTTCCATAGTAACTAAGGTAAGGGAATGAGACATTTATCATTTTATCTTTTTACGATGATTATTTTTATTTTTATCTCTATATTTACCTTAAGTGAGGTGTCCCTAACCTCATTCTAATTTATATTTAGTTCTCGTTCCTATTTATTTATTTATATTCATCTCTAGTTATGCACTGATCCTATTTATTCAATTTATATTTATTTCCATTTACTTATTTACATTTATCTCCAGTTCCATACTGGTCCTTTGTATTTATTTATATTTATTTTAACTATTCATTGATCCTATCTATTTATTTATATAATTATATGGTTTAATATTGAAATAAAATTTATGATAAATAAAGATTTGATTATTGTAGTCGGAGGTATGACCTTGGAGATTTAAACGAGTTAGTATTACTCAAGATAAGATGTTCTTGAGTTACTTTGTTGGCCATGAGCTCATTTATCCTGACTAGTCACTACAAAATTAATCAATATCTTTATAAAAGCATAATAAAAATCCAGTTTTATGGATTGAGAGAATTTTCATTTCATTTTATTTTATTATGATATGTTGTATTTTTTATGTGATATTTGTCTCACTTCCCTATTTTATGATTGTGTGTGAAAAACAAAATTTTATAACATTATCATAGATGACTACTCCAAACATGCCTGATCCCTTCTTCGCCGACATTGTAGCTGTTTTTCCGGGGAATGCATGGCAAACCAATGCAGTAAACACTTCTGTAACATTTCAGGGAGCGGGAAACTCTACCATTATTTTTCTCTCTGCTCCGAATGCGCCGATTGTCATCGAAGGACAAATCAGAGTTACCTTTTATTTACCCTCAACAGTCCAAGTGAACCCTATCCATAACATTTTTCCCTCCACCTGTTTGAAAGCCAGTATATGAGGGAAAAACTGTAAATAAATAATACTTTTTCCCCTTGTAGTATAGGAAATATAAGACGTACTAAACGATGTAAATATAAGATGCATACAATATTGTAAATATACATATATAAATGTGAGTATTTTAAATATAATTATATATCAGTATATTATTTTGCCTCTAAGTTTTTATAAGTATATTGTAGAAAATAATAATAATTAAATAAATAAGTAAAAAAAAATTGTCATCACATAAAGTAACTTAGTAGGCAAAATCTCATTCTGCAAAATTATGCAGACTCGCTGGTTGAGAGTATGCTCACTCAATGAATCCTAAAGGGAGAATTTATCTTTGAAAGGTTCCAATGATCCATTCACTGGACGAGTCATCCAGTTGCTGGTTGAGTGGACTTTTGTGTAGAAAATTTATCTTTGAAAGGTTTCAGTGATCCATTCACTGGACGAGTCATCCAGTTGCTGGTTGAGTGGACTTTTGTGTACTTTTCTCCTAGCAAAGAGATGTCTCGTTGAGCGAAGGGATCAGATCTAACGGCCTCTTTTAAGTGAAAATTCTTCCTACTTTGGCAAGTTTGGATTTATTATTTAGAATATGATTGGTACCTGATATGAATATATATATATATATATATATATATATATATATATATATATATATATATATATATATATATATATGCCGAGGTATATTCACCTCGTGCGTGGGACAAGAAATTAGTGGGTGGTCCGTTAGCAGCCCGATATCGGTTGAAACAGAATGTCCAAAAAAGTTCGCTAGGATAGACTTTAACTTGGCTCTGATATCAGGTTAGAAGTGGGTTTTAAGTCTAACTCAACTCCACAAAACCGACTTGTAAGGTGAGGATTGCTCTAACTTATATATTGTGAATTAGTCTTATCTCTAGTCGATGTGGGACTTCCAACACATAATTTTAATTATCAAATTATTTAAAAAAAGAGTCAATATAAATATATATATATATATATATATATATATATATATGTGTGTGTTTATATAAAATTAAGAAAACATAACAAGTTTTGAAAAAAAATAAATATTTATTTCATTAATCTAATTATTAAAACATATAGAAAAAAATGAATAAAAATAAAATATATTTTAATCACAATATTAAGAATAAATTTAAAATAAAAATATGTTTGCTTAAATATTTTAAAATAACGAAAAGAAATTAAAATATATAAAGAGAAAGTCCTAATTTAAGTCACATCCTTTAAAAAACATATATAAATATTAAAGAGGCATGAGAAAAGAAGTTGTACATGTTTAACACAACTTATATAGAAATAAAATAATAATAAAAATTATACTTGTATATTTAAAGTATGATGTTAATAAATGTAAAAAAAAAAATTAAAATTTGTAATTTGTGTAAAATCCTAGTAAATGATGTTTTAGAAGTGATCGTGGTTTAAATATGAGACTTTTTCTATTTTCATGTGATGTTTTCATCTTCTATATGAGACTATGTTGTTCAGTGATCATAATGGTATGTCTTGATTATTCTAGTGATGTTTCTATGTGTAGATAGAACATCTTGTACAGTTAGGAGTGTTTGATGTTCTTAGAGTTGTTTGGGTCTATGGAGCCACTTTGTCATGTAAGAGAAGTTAATTTTCTGTTGAATTAATCATCTTGATAGTTAATTGTGATGTGATTTTTTTGAATTGATGAGTTGTATGTTGAATTGTTTGATATTTGATTTGTGTCTGATTTTGATTTGGGAAAATGTTTGGGTCTGTGTTTTGAATGATTGGGTATCAATTTTAACTCTCTAAAACCATTTGGAATAAAAAACACTAAAAGGTAAGGTGCCCAATAGTCAAGCACACGGGATCAACTTTCCCCAAAATTGTTGTATCTAATACACCGTCGGGCGTTAGGTCACTGACTAGGTGTCATCGAGCGCCACTTTTGAACCATCGAGCACTAGAGGACAATGGGTTCCAGGGGCTGGGCACCAGACACGACTTTTCCAACGCCAAGCGCCGCCCTATTTTTCTACCTTGTGTCCTATTGGTAAAATGAGCATTCCCATTTCGTGAACCACTGGATCTAGCTGATCCTAGACATGTGAATCTTCACTTTGACTGGTGGGATCTTTGTTTTGAAGTTTGTGGTTAGATAAATGATTTTCACCATTTTGATGTACTTTGTGTATGTATATGTTTGAGATTATAATTGATTGAGATGGAATTATTAATATGTGAATATAAAGGAGATTAAGAATATATATGATAAGGTATGTTTATATTTGATTGTGGGTATGAGGATCTTGTGAAGATTTTTTTGACGATAATTGTATTTGGTGATAGTGTGAGGGTATTCCCAAGGAGGGAATCTCATTGAATGCTTAAATCTTTAGGGTTTGAGGATATATCTTGGGAAGGTAATCGTGAAACTCTACTAGTCATTAATACTCATGTAGAAGAAGATAATTAGGTAGTGAGAGTGGCAGAAGGTACTGTCATGAGAACGACCACAAGGTTCTATGACAATAAAAAGGATTTACCTTGCGTATGGTAGCTTGGGCATGTGAGTTGTTCCACCACCACAAGTGCAAGGCGTCCCTAGTTCTACTCAAGTTGTACTTATCCAGATAAATCAATCAAGTTCTAAAGAGTCTGATAAAGTACATGTGTGTGATCTTAATCTCTTATGATAATTGTAATAAAATTGGTTGTTTGTGAAGTATGATTGTTCTTAAAGAGCTAGTTTACCCTTGCATTTTGTGGTCTTGTGCTGTTTTCTTTTTTTGCAATGATCACCATGTTGGTGAGAGCAAGTGAAGTTGCTGGTTCAGAGACACCTCTAGAAGATGAGGAGCTATCAGTTAAAATAGATAAAGATTTTGATTTTCGAAGAGCTTTAGTAACGATTAATTTATGTATAAAACTTATTGGTTTAGTTGGTTTGTATAAATGATATACTTTTACATTCTTATCTTTTATAAGACTATCTTAATATACTTTATATATAAAATTACCTGTTTTAAATATTATAACAAAACGACATATTTTATTAGTTTTAAACTACATATAATTTGAAATTATGATTTTATTTTATTAGTTAAAAATTGTTTTCTTTATAACATTATATTAAAATCAAAATCGTATTTGAAAAAGATTTTTTTTTTCACTTTAAAAACAAATTTCTCCTCCACAACTTACATTTATATACTTTTTTATAATATATTTATTTTTGTAAATTCGAATAAACATTACATCATCAGTTTGTTTGAAAATAGAAAATAAATGATGTCTGAATTGAATGATGAATTTAAGTATGTCAAAAAGAAAGGAAATATAAAAAAAGTGAAAATAATTTTATATACAAATATTTTAAGAGTTAATGATATATAATAATAGTTTCATAAAAATATTGTTTATGTAACCAATCTTTTAAATTATATTAATATGTGTTTATAAGATCGTAGCAAAATACCGTAAATATCAATATGGTTACATGCTGCTCGGTTAAGCATACTTTACACGTTTTTTAGTCCAATATATTTAAAGTGAAAAGTAGGTAAAAGGAACAGGACAAAAAAGAGTAAAACTGGCTATTGTTTGTATTAGGAAAAAAATTATATAAATATAATAAAAGCGTATAAAATGTTATATCTAAGAAGATTTATATGATAAAAAATATATATATAATAAAATAATTTTATATTAAAAGTTGAATATAAAATATAAACATATATTTAAATATCTAAAAAAATATATTTTACTATCAATTTGGTATTTATTCAAAATTTGGCATGAAAAGGTGATTTGACACTTGTTAATACTTTGTTAAATATTCTTTTTAAATTTAAATAAATTATTAAAATTTTTAAAACAAATTATAATAAAAGTTAATCTCAAAGTACATTTAAGCAAGGGTGAAAAAGAAGAAAAAGACGGTGTAAAGTTGGTTTACTTTTTACTTACTATCTTAAATCATGAATTCAATGCAGTAGCTTTAACTATTGATCTTTACCAGTCCACAATAAAAATAACTAAGTACAAATAAATAAAATAATAATATTTTAATAAATTTACTTTATATATAACTTCGCAGCAATTTTACTCTAATAATATAATATTGAAAATTTATTTTATAATTTTTAAAAATTCATAATATTATATTATTATAATTAGTTCTCTAGCAATCATATTAAAAAATAATTTTATTGAAACATACAGAATACTACAGTTCATCCTTGAAATTTTCAAGTTTTTATCTAAATTGTAATGTTACATGTTGTCAGCGAGGTGGACCACAGTAGAATAGAAAGCGATTGCTCAGGAAATTAATTATTATTTTGTGTGGTGCATGTGTTTTTGGTTTTTCGATGTTCAACTTTCCAAATCAGTTTATTTAATTGAAGATGATCCAACCCGGTCCAGTGATAGTAATGACCAATAACATTGTAATTAGTCCACACATATTAATAATCTGTATAATATTAAAATAAAAAACTCAGTTAAGGCTGAGAATAATTTTCACTTATTTACAAATTAATACTTCATAAAGTTATTCATATTAAAAAAATGATATGTTTGGTTTTTAATTTAATCAAAATACATTGATCATATATCTTTACACCTTTATTATTTGATTTTTGTTAAGGTGATTTCTAAGGTTTAGATAATCACATCAACGATTGAAAATTTCCTCAAATAATAACTTAAAAATAAATTTTCTCTTACGGACTTGGTGGCAAAATAAATGGAATTTTTTTAATGTGCTTGTTGAAAATTCGGTCCTTGACAGGTAAAATTTCTGCCAATAATTTGCAGTATCGACGAGAAAAACTCCTTAGAATTCGGTCATCAAGGACATGAATTAGGATGAAATGAAAAAATAAAAAGAGATAAAATTTGTTTTAGAAAAAACGTAAATTAAAATAATCAGTGAAAGTTACGGAGTAAATTTTAATTAATTTAATAAAAGATAAAATAAGAAATTATTTAAGAATAATAAGTTATGTAATACCCTATTCTTAGAGTTACAAATGTACTAATATAAGTTCATTGTAGACACAAAATTCTGTAAGTATAAATATGTTTGGAATATGAAATCACATCCATAAACTAGGTAAGCTAACTCGATATATTTTTAGTCTTTTGATTTTTAGTGAAAATTGGAATGTGTTTCTCTTCAAAATTTTGAATAAATTTAGTCTTCTATCTTTAGTAATGTGTAAATTTAATTTTTTTAACAATTTTTTTTAAAGTTTATTTGACATTTCAAATGAATTTTATAATAATTTTTGAACTAACATTAAAGTGGAGATGTGTCAAATGATGTAAAAAATTTAAATATTATCATGAAAATATGTTTGAAACGTCAAATGAACCTAACCTAAAAAAATTTCATTAGAATGACTAAATTCATGTATTTATAAAGTTAGATGATTAAATTTAGTCAAAGTTTTGAAAAATAACTAATTTCAATTTTCACTGAAAATTAAAAGATAAAAAAATACTTAACCCTTCAAAAAAAAAAAAAGAAGAACAAACACATTTCAATTCTTAAAACACACTTTAATTATTAAAATAGTTAGTATCTCTACACATCACATAGAAGAATAAACACACTTCAATTTTTAAAATAGTTCATATCTCTACACATCACATTCAATAACGTTCAACATCATCCAATGACATATAATTACTAATGACATCGAGATCAAATGACTAAGTCTTCTTTAAAAGAACAAAAAGAAAGACAAAAGATAAACTTACTATATTCAAGAAATTGATGAGATAAGATTATAAAATTCAATGTCAAGAGTCGTATGACGTATTTCGATATTCAAAGGGATCAAAGAAAAAGTCAAAAATATAGAAAAAAAGCAGAGAAAAAGTTAAAAAAAAAAAAAAAGAGAATAATAATTCTTATAAATAATTCTATTTATAATTTGACTTTTAATAATAAAACAATTGAGTATATTTTTTAAAATTACTATTATTTTTAATTATTTTTTAGAAACTTACATATTGTAATTCAAAGAAAATTTTGTCTTGATGTAAAAAAAAAAAAAAAAAAAAAACAAAATTTTTTTTTTATGAAAAAAATTAAAAACAAAAATAAAAATTTTTAAAAAATTTATATTTTTTTTTTTAATAATATTTTTATTATTAATTATTTTTTTGAAAATAAAAAAATTAAAATAAAAAAAAATTTTTTTTTAATGAAAAAAAAAAAAAAAAAGACATGCATAATTGATTATAGATGAATAATCTTATGAACGCAAATAAAAATTAATAAAAAAGATACATTTTTATCTTTCGAAAAAAAATATATAAACTTGATTTATCTTTTGTAATTAGTATTGATAAGTTTACGCAAGTTCTTTATATCGAACAATTTGAATGCTATCATCCATATATTAGAATACCTTAAAAAGACTTCACGACAAAGTAGGTTGTATCAAGTCTTAATAATATGATGTTGACAGAATAAAATCTCTTATTAAGAGACACTCTATAACAAGATATTGTTTTTTCTTGAAAAAAAGTATTTTTAAAAAATATAAAATAAAATGTAACTATCGCATCAATAATTGAAAATAAATATAAGACTATAACATTTTTTATTAGCGAATTTGAATGGATAAAAAAATGTCTTCATAATATATTATAATAAAAATATATTATTAAAAATATATTATAAAAACCAAGTTGTTTTCCGTTAATTTCAATTGAATGTTTCAAAAGAGAACTAAAATTGGTAATTTTTTGTTGAAAAAAGTTGTCTAAGAATATCTAAACTAAATTGGTCAGATCTATGCAACTTGAATTAGTATTAACAAAATCTGTAATTGAATTTCTAATCAAATTTATTTCTTTCAAACTTAGTCTTTACAAAGTCTCAGACCTAAGAAAAAAGTGCTAGAAAGATTAAATATAGACATTAAGTAGTCTTAATAGAAAACTCTCGTTGTACCTATCCTATACCTAAAACTCTAATTATGTCTTATGATCTCTGATCTTTTTAGTTATTGTATCAAAGATTTTTATTAGTACGAATAAAAGAACATGAAAAGAAATTATTCAAAGTATCTGAAACATATTATCTCTTTCAATTAACTCAAGATCATTAATCAAATAAATAATTTGAGCACCCGAGGTAGAATGTACCTATGCAACCAAGTTAAAATCACAAAAGTAATATAATGATAATACTCTATTGTTAATCACTTAAATGTAGTAGTCAATTAGTTAGAGAGAAAAGAAAGAAACTAATATAATAGATTAATTGATATAAAGAGAAAAAAAAATAACAATAAGTCAAAGCTAATAATAAATAGATTGCAACAATAAGTCAATTAGTTAGAACACTACTTATCATATTGCAAATATTGCTCAATATTTATATAGATTAGATGCTTAAATTATTTAATTTATTTGTTTTCTAAATTATATACGTTCATATTTTAATTTTTAATTATTATATTTATAATAATATTTAAAAAAGTAAATATACATTTTGATTTTACTATTACAAAAATATTAATCAATTTATTTTTTCACAATAAATATATAAAATAAATTTAAAAATCAAAACATTTGTAAGTGAGTCAATCCATTAACCTACCAACTTGTGATGGGTAAGTTACAAAATTTCTGACTCACCAACAAATAAGTTGGGTTGAATTGATCTTTTTTAGCCCAATTCATGTGAGTCGAGTTGACTCACTTCGACACTCATATTGTAATAGTAAACAAAATAAATAGACCGTAGATATTACAACAAAGGTGAATACCACTTATCATTAGGGACATTAGCGAACCTATATACATTCGAGAGTATACATGTACACCTCTGATTTTGTTAAAATTATTACTAGGTAACTGAAAAAATTTTATATTGTCCTCTCTTAATATCATATATTTGAATTCACAGGTGCTAGATGATATACAAGTATGTAATTAAGAATGTACAAGTACACTACTTGACTTGCTTCCACAGACCTATGATCTTAAATTTGACGCTTAGAGATGAAAAAAATGTCACGAATATTCATTATCCATAAAAATTAAAATTAAAAATTTATTTTATATTTTATTAACTTAAATCTAAATAAAATTAAAATTAAAATTTAATTTACATTTTTTTTTAATTTTTTAATTTTATTTATTTTTCATTTAAAAAATTTATAAGCTATTCTTTTTTAAAATATCTATGGGAATATCTACGGGTTCAAAAAAAAACCCGTAAATAGTTTTTACAAATAACGAAACGAGTAACAAATCCAATTTCCTGAACGTGTTCGACCTGTTGTCAACTTATCATAGTGCAAACATAAACGCTCTTCTAAAATTTTTGATGCACATTTATGTTAGTTTTATTGCCGGGTTATACAAATTTTAGCAAGAGAAAATATCTCCTAATTTATTTCCATAGAAGTATAAAATAAAAGATAATTATTAATCCCATAATACTAGAAAAGAGATGTTTATTAATCACAGAATATTAAAGATTGCAAGTACATCATCCGTTCACTGCCTAAATGCAAAAGTACACAGTAAAACTTCCAATCAAACTACACATCCAATTGACAATAGACAAATTCCTTATTTAAAGCAACAACCATATCCTCTGCTACATAGATGATGAAAATTTAAGAGCTGGGCTTCAATGTCTTTCCAATGTCGATAACAAATCGATATTTCACATCTGCTTTGAGGAGACGCTCCATTGCCGTGTTTACATAATCAACAGGAATAATCTCGATGTCAGGATGTATATCGTGTTTGGCAGCATAATTAATCATCTCTTGAGTCTCCTTTATTCCTCCAATGCAACTGCCAGCTACACTCTTTCTCGCTGCAAACCAAACATAAAATATATTTTTTCATGAACAATATTCCACTTAATTTTACATCTAATTTATATCGCGTGAAGGTTGTTTATGCAAATGTAATAATTTTTTACGTGCATATACATACGTAGTATAGGAAAGATGGGTAGCTCCAAAGGATGATCAGGTAGACCAACAACCACAAGTTTCCCACCAGTCTTCAACAAATCAATCAGAGGGACCAGAGAGTGAACTGCAGACACTGTGTCTATTATACCATCCAAGGTGCCCTTTGCAGCCTGAACAGAAAAAATATACAACGCAGATTCTAAACAAAAATACTTTCAAATAATAACTGTGGAAAGGTTCGGAAAGGGAAAGTTGAAGTACCTCCAACTCATCTTGATTACGACTGACCAAAAATGAGTCAGCTCCAAGACGCTCGATAGCTTCCTTCTTTTTGTTTGGAGATGTGCTGATTACAGTGACCTTAGCCCCAAAAGCTTTGGCAAACTTAACAGCCATATGGCCAACGCCACCAAGACCAACCACACCCACATGCAAGTCTGGTTTGCCAATTCCAAAATATATGAGAGGGCTATACACTGTGATCCCAGCACATAAGAGAGGTGCAGCAGCCTCAAGAGGTAGGTTATCAGGAATGCCTATCACAAAGTGTTCATCTACAACCACCAGATCTGAGTAGCCTCCTTGTGTGATGCTCCCATCAATATCCTTCGCTCCATACGTCAGAACCGATTTTGAACAGTAATTCTCAAGATTTTCATCGCAGCTATTGCACGACCTGCAGGAATTTACCAAGCACCCCACACCCACCCTATCTCCCACCTTGTATTTCTGTACCTTGCTTCCGACCTCTACCACTTCACCTGCAATCTCGTGCCTACGTTTTGGTACTTAAATTAGAATGCATTATTCTATCATGAACACTAATAACTTGACATTAATAAACAATAAATAACATATCTTTAATTGGAAAGGTGGCTAATAATAATTTATTAAACAAATTATCTACATCAAAGGTGTTTGTCTATGAGCTAAACTTGTTCCATACATATGGTTGTACCTCCGCCCAGTGCAACACGTACCTCAAGCAAACCGGTCTAAATTTCTGTTCTTTATTCTCCAACTTACCGTTTAGCAGATCTACAACTTCGTCTATGCAGCAGATCTTATTGCTTGATTTTTGTTTTGTATATATATATATATATATATATATATATATA
>Ga0214545_1004682_pt1 | contig 25426 bp, 12 predicted proteins | sample CNSS4metaG_FD_160064 | JGI IMG/M metagenome (GOLD analysis project Ga0214545, IMG submission 160064) | Root nodule microbial communities from cowpea collected in UCLA plant growth center, Los Angeles, California, USA - CNSS4 | ecosystem: Host-associated > Plants > Roots > Nodule | place: USA... | reverse complement strand
TTATTGTTTTCCATAATTTAATCGAATGGCATAATCCTCCACTTTTGAGAAAAAGCGGAAAAATGAATGAGATGAAGGATGATAAACTTTGGTTCATCGGAAAATCAGATGATGACACGTGTTATCACAAGGATAAGGACAATCAATGACCTTAACACCTGCTCGATCGAAATACCAATCTCCAACAGCCAGAGCAATAGCCTGCACATTCATCAATATCACAACAATGTTATATCATATTAATAGCAATAGCCAGCAATCACTGTTATGTAGCAGCATATCAAAAAACCATCTATAACCTCCTACGTTGTTTGTTTCTACAGGTGAATCAATGTTCTTTAGTGACAGTGCATTAGTTCAAAGTGCCAGACTCACCTTGTTCCTAATAACAGGAGAATTGTCAGCAAACCATGTATCCTGTCTCTCAGTTTGGCAGTGAGAAAAACATGAATTGATAAACAAGCCATTCTGGTTTGCTCTTGCGAAGTCTTTAATAACATTCAGCATGTGGTTCCTGAATCCTGCACCAAAGAGATAATGAATAATTTATTAAAGGCTTCCCTCCACTTATAATCAATGCTATTGCTCTACAGCATATTTATTACCTTGCAGATATTGAATTTGCGGTGCAGTACATTTAGCATGATTTAATCTACAATCATGCCAATAGCCATGCGGATCTGCAGATGGAGGAGCTAAACTGGACTGGATCTGATGATAAGCAGGGATAGGTATTTATCAACGGCTAATTTAATGATCCAGAATTTATGATTTAGTACCAGTTCATAAAGTGACACAATTTACCTGCCATGAATCATAAGCAGCATTAAGAATGAATAGCGGGGTCTTAACACTGGCGATCAAGTTTTGAGGGAAGAAGCACTGAAAAAGGGTAGAAAACAAGTCAGTGAAAGTTCAATTAGGAGCAAGAAACAATGATGCATCCCTTTTCTCCATATTCGTTTAAATGAAACTGATATTCCTAAATTTTTGGTACAAGGCAATGATTACCGAGATGGGATCAAGGTGATTAGTACAAATTTGAGGCAGATTCTTCTGCGCTCCCTGCAATGATTAAACAAATGTTTATCAGCATGCCTTGAAACTTATACCCATCATGTAAATGACCAAGTTTTCAAACCATACAAACTCTTGCAATTAAAACTGGTTTCAGAATACAGTTTAACTGCTCAAAATATGATTTCATATCATATTCAACGTTAGATTTTGGTTTTGTAGCTGTTGTTGAAACACATACTATAAGTCAATTTTTCGAGACAAGCATGGAATAATTGAATATGGAAGTACTTTCTTAATAAATCGTACTATCTTACCTGCAATCCTACAATACCACTGTATAAGTTCCTGAGTGTGCGCCCGCCAGATACGTCAATCCTATAATTCCAAGGGAACAACAATTGGACACTAAATTAAGAACGAAAATTCTATGATGATGGTGGAAATTTCAGTGAAAGCTTGAAGTGGTTCAGCTTGCTACATACGCATCAAGAAACAACCCAGCATCACTTAGACATTTGACTCTGCTGGTCACCGGAAAGAGACCACGAAATTCATCACAATGAATAATTGTAGCTAGGCCACCCGCGGAACATCCCGAAAGAAGAGCCTGAAGCAAAAGTAAATGCACATTACATCAGAAGAAATATTACTGACATAGTACTATACATACATATCCATGCATATGAGTTTCTATAACCTGATCAGCAAAACGCATTCCCTTTGACATCAAATCTTCCATAGCAGCTGCCCAAATACGCTGTCCTCTGAATTGCAGTTCAGCAGTCTGTTTTGACAAACAATTTATGAAACTAAATACAGTTCAGAATGCTATTCCACATGTTATACTAAACTTTTAAGGCAACAACTTCTGTTATTTCATCTTCTTGCAACCAAAATATTAATTTTAGGAACATCAGGATATCAAACTCTACCTCATCTTCACTGTCCCCAGAAAATGAGGCACCATCACAATAACGAAGCTTTACTCTATTCCAGTTGAAAAAGTCTACGAACATGAAGAACAATAACATAAACAAAACGGCTGATGCATATAACAAGGAAAAGAAAAGAGAAGAATTTGATCGTTTCAGATTTTTCAACTGAAAAGAAACCTGGATTTTCTTCAGCCTTATTACTCAGTATTCCAGTGAAAGGTATCTCTTTTTCCATGAAATCTGATGATCCACGCCGGGTTTTCTTGCGATAAACACATGTTCTGATATTATTGCACCATCCACCACCCTGCCACACAATTTTCACTTCAACATCACTATAAACCGCTACAGCATATCAAGCTGAGAAGTAAGTTGTTCAGTACATAAAAATCTTAATGGCATTTAGTGATCCAAAAACTTTTTTGTTTCTATACATGACATGTCCAGTCATGTCATGTGACAAAAACGGGATACCAACACTCATTCATTACAAATGCTTTTCAAGTGTGAAAAAGAAATCCATATCAACCTTTTCCAAGACCTGTTTTACAAGGTAAAAAACTACAACAAAAAAATAAAATGAATCAAAACAGAACAATTGAAAAGACCAAGTGACAGTAATAATACCTCTAAATTAATAAGCCAGCTATTTGCTCCTGATCCATATCCCCGGTGCAAGTGATAACCAGGTAATGTTCCATCCAAGCAAACTGCCAAAGCCAAAGAAAAGGAATTACATTTAGCCAAATTATAGCCAAAGCATTCTTAATTATGGTTAAAAGCTGCGGTTCAATGCAAATATTCCTTAAATATATTGCAGTTCCTGCATGTAGAAACATTCATATTTTACTTGGTTAAAATGAATTGAGACACGCTAGGCTAATTAATGTTGCGGAGAGACAGCTGCAAGGATTTAGTACTTAAAAATGAATGAGAAAACAGAACAATTTCAATCAGACAAAGTACATTCCAAGTAACAACATAATATTAAAAAAAGGAGAGGTGGCAACAGCAGTTATACTTCAGACTGAGTCATAGGCTAATTCATTTGCTTATAAAATGAAAAATAAATAAAATAACAAAGGTTTGAACTAGATGATTACCTGCTCCTTTAGCAGCAGCATTTTGGACAAGGGTGAGTCCTACCAGCAGAAGGTTACTCCCGGCGTAGGATAAGGAAGCTTCATGAGCCTCTAATAAAGACAACTCTGTTTCATTGAATTGATGTTCATAATAACCTTCGAACCCATCAACCCAGTTGCTGAAAACTAGTGCTATAGCAATGGCAGTCCAGAAAACTCTCGCCATGGGCAAACAACACTTGGTGGGTGAGTTGGCAAAAACACTGTTCTTTGTTAGGTTAATGAAGCAAACAATAATGCGCACCCAAATCTGACATTAGCAACAGATGAAAAGCCATTTTTATTGAAAAATGTTGTCTCTACTCTAAAATTTCGGAGCTAATCAAGGAAGAGTTACGAAGGTGGTAATAACTAACGAGAGAGATAAAGAAAATGAAGGAAGGAGGAAGAGGAATCAGATTTATACACACAACACTACGTTTGGAATCGTATAAAGTTCACGCTTGCCAAATAAATATCTTGTGTACACCGTTTGTGTCACGGACTCTCTTTCTACTTTTTCTTTTTTCTACATTAATTTTGATGCTCTGTTATTATTCGATGAAGTTATGGAATCAAAAGTTTATGACAAATGCGTAAGGAGTTAACTTTCAGCAAATTCTTATACTGATACCAAATCAAAACTAGAACATTCGTTTAATCTTTACTCAATTTAGTTAAACTCGTGTAATTCAAACGAAGAATTGTGTTACAAAAAGAATTGCCTAATTATTATAATCACATCAACATGTTTGTACAAAAGAAGAAATGTTAACCGTAGATTGTGGTTTTAATGCTGTTATGCATTTTGATCTGTGTAACAAAAGAAATAAAGAAAAGTGCAGTGTGATTTAATGAGAACACGAGACACCGCTATAAGCGGTGGTTTTGTGAAGTATTGAGTAGTTCTTCTTTTGTTGTCTTGTGACCACTTTTATTGTTTTATACCTTTTTTAACTAAGATTTTCTTTCTATTTTGTTTTTGTCCTTCATATTCTCGCCAACATGAGAAAATAGAGAAGCTTTGAGTCTTTCACTGTGCATGGTTGTAAAGTAAAAGATGTATATTTTAAAACAATTAACATGCTTACCAAAAACAAATCGCACTATATCAATGCATAATAAAATGGAAGTATAATTTTTTATATTATTAATATATTTAAATTAATTCACAATGTTATAAAGTTATCTTGAAATCCTTTTTTTCAACCTTGTGAATCTGCATGTCCGGAATTATCAAAATCGTCTGTCCATACAACACTTACTATTTCAACTTCATTCTAAAACGATGAAATAACAATATAAAAGTATAGAAGGAGCGATGATAGCACATTCTCATCAATACCTTTTTTACAAGCACATGCTGCAAAGTTTTGTTGTTTTTATTGTCCAAAATAAAATTAATTTATTATGGGTGCTATCATATTTTTATTTTAAAATGTAAAATAATTTAAGAAGAATCACCATTAAAATTATTATTTTTCTATTATGCGTTACAGCTTAAAAAAATTTAAGGATATATTCATGTAAAATTTTTCATTAACCAGAGAAAACAAAACTACATACGAACTAACCCACAAAAAAATGTGACTTCCCTACCCCATCATATCCTTCTTATAAAAATTTTGTACATAGTTTTGTTATTTTTAAAATAAAAAAAGTATTATGACATTCTTCCTTTAAATTTATAATTCTTTTACAAATATTCGATAATATAACAATTTTTTTATGTATATATTGTGAAGATAAAAAATATCGTCAATATATAATGTTAATCTGATATAAAAATATCTCAACAATTGGTTCACGGTCAAATTATATCTTGGTGCAGTGCTTGTGGAAAGGGGTGAGATGGAACATTATTAGATATTCTAATGCTTAAGTTAAAGAGATAATTAAGCAAAATATCAATATAAAAATTATTGAAAAAAAAAATTTTTATAGTTTTTTTATATATATATATATATATATATATATATATATATATATATGAAAAATTCATGAATTAACCACGTAAAAAAAATAATATACCATATAAACTCAAAACTTTAATAGATTATATTAGCCTTATTTATTCTTACCACATATGATATGAATATGTGTATCTAATAAAAAACTTGTTAATTAGAAGTAGTTCCAACAATTCAAGGATCATAAAACAATTGTTTCAAAACCGGTGCAAACCAATTTACATTTTGATGAATCCACCCAAGGAACTTTCAAATTTAGTTCGAGTTGTGAGTTACTTTAGTCGTAGTTTGGAACAACATAATAAGCAAATAAACAGTGGGAATTAGATATGGTAGCCTGTTCATAGCTGCAGACAATATAAAAATTGAATAATGACTCTGGAATTCAGTGAATGGGTCCATTTTTTTCTCTTTTCTAACTAGACACAGAGCCTACTTAAGAAAGTGAAGAATATAGAAAGAAACTGGGAAATTGTTTTTTTCTTCTTCTTTGTTTAGATACGAAAGTTTTGGTGGGAGGGATGAAATATGCGTTTCTTTTGAATTTGCATTTCCCACGCATAGGTTGAGTGGTTAGTGTGTTAGAAGGGGAAACACCTGATGCGTGTACGCAATTTTATCTCTATTCCATTCCATTTGTGCCCACCACCTATTTGTTGTGTGGTGTGCTCTACGCCTAAACTTCACATTTACTCAACTCATTTACACACTTCTCCAAACTTAATTAATTCCATTCATCTGTGTTTACCCACACAAAACCACGTGCTCTTGTCATCTTTTTCACCCACTCAACTTGTTCCTCTTTTCATGTCTGTTTCAGATTATATTCAACTTGACCTAACCCATCAATCACATTTGGACTATATTTATATAAAAGTTCATACAATGTTTTTCCAAATTTAAATGTACATTACCAAATTTTAGTGCAGAGAGTGAAGAGGGAGTAGTTTTATTTTGATTTTGGATTCTTCCTGGTGTTGAATATTGTCTGGAATATTCAAGTGCATTATATCTCTTTAGATAGATTTGTCTTCTAACTTTCAAAGAATTTGTTTTTCTAAATTTGTTGTATGGATGATTGATTCTGTCTTATGAAAGTTTTCAACCCATTTACAAGATTGGTCAAATTATTGATGGAATTTGTAGAGATTTTGGAAATACATCGTATGGAATTTTTATTGATGAAATTCTTACTACTTCATTTAGGTAGCTATTTAATTTTCACTCTCAAGAGAACTTCTCTCAAGAGTAAAAAGAAATTATCCAGATTATGTAGAAGTTAATTTTGGTAGTAAAGCAGTAAACAGATATTAAAAACATTGAAATTTTCAATGTATATAAGATTATGTATATAAGACTGTTTTCGATAACATGCAACAGACACAGATTAATGTGGTAAAGCACAATTCATCCTAATCATGATTTCCTCACATGTCCCGCAATCACATGCGAGATGCAAATTTGGCACAGCCACACACACCTACATCCCACAGGTAGACAACAATGTCTCATAATTTTACTCTTTTTACAATCATGAAAAAATAGAAAATTTAATATATGATAAGTTATGTGAGTTGTTAAAGAGAAAAAGGGAAAGAGCGATATAACTCGAAAAAATTTGGTGTTATGCAGAAATAATTGAGCAGACACTAATTAAGGCATCGATGTGCACAACACCAACAAGGTTGAGGAAAAGGTTAGCTAAAGAAAAAAGCACAAACAGAAGCAAAAACAGAAGTGGCAATGATCTTGGTCTCTCTGCCCTGCATCCACCAACACATAGTGTTAAAGTGCATAAACTTAACCTTTACTTTCTTATTTCTGCATCTCCAGCTATGCATATCATATTTTAACTTATAAAAATAATAATAATAATATTTATTTATCTATTGTTACTATTATTATTTTGAGTGGCTTACAGCAATAAAGAACAAATCAAGAATAATTTAGAAGAGCTGAATTAAATCTGGATCTGGAACTCTTCTGGAAAAAGGTAATAGTATATGAGTGATTATATTTTAATTCTGTGTTAGTTCTTATACCGAAAGTTCTCTTCAATATGTATACTGACTTAACTTTCATCTTTCTCGAATTTTTTCTGTAATAGAAACATGAACATTTCATTCTTTCTGAATATTTCTTACTTACGGTTTTTGAATGGTTACCTATTCCTTACAACTTTTTCTTTTAACATTTATGATTACTTTTAGAATTAGAATTCAAAGGTTGTAATTGATTATTGGTGAGAACAACGATCTGAAATAAGAGCCAGTTTCGCAGGGTGATGCAGTATACATATTGAATTTGTAAGTTCTTTATTTCATGTGTTTGAATTTGTAGTTGTAAAATAAAATGAAGGTTTTAAGATTATTTTTCTGGAGCTGTAAAGGTAAATGAAGTAGATAAGGGAATCTAGTTCAATTAGTTTAACAAGTGTTGTTCTAAGGGATGGCATAGGGATGGCAAGTTGGGGCGGGCAGACGGTCTGACCCTTAAGCCCGCACAAAAAAACATGGGACGGGTCAGAATGTTGAACTCGCTGGCCCGTAATGGTCCGCAGCCCGTGCGGGCTAAAGATGAGATAGGACGGGCTAGTCTGCTGAGTCACAAAATTATATGTTGTCATTTTTTAGTTCTCACATCATTTATCATGTTGTTTTTTTAAGTTCCTTTTATTATTATTATTATTAATATTATTATGTTTATGTATAATCATTGTATATAAGATAATGATTTTAATTTTTGAATATGGAATATCTTTTTATGCATTTTTAAGTAGATGTCTTGTAAGGTGACATGTTGCTATTGTATTTTAGCTATAATCTTCGTTGTTATTTTTCTTGTCTTTGATTACGTAAACTAATTGAAATTATTTCGATAGAATATTAATTATTATGAAATAAAAAATAAAAAAAATTATTTTACTTAACAAAAAAAAAACAAAGTTCACTCATCACAAATGCGAGCCCGCCCGCGAGCCAGAAAAATGAACCTAAAATTAAACTGCGGGACGGACTAACTTAACCCGCATATTGTGGACCAAAACGCGGGACGAGTCAAAACGGACCCAACTTACCCGCTTTGCCATCCCTAGTTTTTAGATGCCTTGGTTTCTTATGTATTGTGAAGGAGCAATAATAGTGAATTGAAAGTGAAATAGTAGGTAAATGGTTTGTCCAAGTTGAAAAAGGACCAAAATCTTGGTTTGGCTCACCTATATGTCATTGATTTCCTATGTCTAATGAACAAAATTAATTAAATTAAGTAAACTTAGTTAAAGAATAGAAGTATCTTAATAATTCATTAAACTTTTATCTAAATTTAGTTTCTATTATTAGTATGAATGAGATTAAATATATACAATTATAGATATCAATGAAGAAATAAATCTTTAGAAAATATAATAAATAATTTAAATTTAAACTTTTTAATATAATTTTTATGTTTATCTTTTTATTTTATAGTTAAGATCATCTAATCCATTGGGTTCAACGGTGCACATGAACTATTCTATACTTTCTTTATGAGGCAGATGAGTAAAATAAATTGCACATGTTGTTTAAGTAGTGTTTGTTTTGGGTTACATATATACGATGATAGCAGCAGCAATAATGAAGGGTAGAGTAGAATCTGATTTGAATGGTCCTTCCTTGGGTCATAATCCAAATCTTGGATACCTAATCCTAAACAAAGTGTCAATGGAACTTCCTTCACTTTTCCTTTTCAAACTTTTTCTCATGTAATCCCTTGTCACTTCGCCATCCACTACCAAATATCTATTTTTATATTTATACTGGAAAATTATTTTGATTTTTATCTTAATTTATTCTCTTAGGTGACGTAGTATGAATAATTAATTATTTAAAAAAAAATATATCAATACAGTACTCAATGATCCACGTTAAGTAAAAAAAAAAAAAGTCATAATATTATTATCATTTCATCTTCACCCCCTACACTGTAAATATACCGGAGAAAAAAATCACTTACCATGATTAAGGTTGTTTATTCGACCACTCACCACACTAAAAAAGTTACTACAAATTATAAACAATGTTAGATACAAACGTGATTTCATCTTTGTTTCTTTTATAAGACTAAGTATTAAACTAACATCGCTTAATGGCCATTAGGCTATTACAAAACCAGGTGAATGAACTTACATCGAAAAAGGAACAAGTTAAAAAAGAAAACCTTTGAAAGTCTGGAGAAACAGTTCCAGAGCCAACAAAAACAAATCAACCATACAAGCAAACATGTAGCACAATAGAGATTTCAAGCACTAATTACCTACTTCCACATCCCAAGCTCAGTACATCATAGCAGCCTCTTATATAAATATATATATATGCTTATTCTATTCAATATCCACAAATAATAATCCTTTCATTCTCTACCACTGCCATAATCTTCTTTTCTCTCAACCCTTTTGAGAGGCATTTCACCCAAAGCCTTAAAACCTGGACCAGAATCTTCACATTTGTACTTGTACTTTGAGGCCCAATAGAGGTAGTTAAAAAAGTTAAGACAACTGAGGGTGGCTAGGAACCAGTAGAACAAGTTAAGGTTGTTTTGGTTCAAGTCGAAGCCATGTAACCACCCTTGTTTGCTTGGAGTGATCCTTCTGGTGACAGCATTTATGACATTGACAAAGACTGTGCTCAAGAAGTAACCAAGGGCTGTAGACAACCACGTGAAAGAGGTGGAAAGTGATTTCATGTTAGAAGGTGATTCCCTGTAAAAGAATTCCAATAATCCCACAAGGGTGAACATATCTGCAATGCCAAATATACCATACTGGAATGAAAGCCAAAACAGGCTTATAGGCCTAGAAGGGTCTTTTCTTCCTTGCTCCCTTCTTTTCACTTCCACAATCCCAGCCACTGCCATTGATATTGCTGAGAGTACCAACCCCACACCTACCCTTTGGAGCTGTGTTATGCCTGAAGGGTGGTGAGTGATTTTTCTAGCAATTGGCACAAAAAATAGTTCATACAAGGGAACTAGGACACTTATGAACACAAGTGGGATAACAGGAATTGATGGTGCAGGCACTGTGAGGGACCCGAGTTTAAGGTTCATTATATTCCCTTGTTGAACTGAGAATGTTTGAAGCTGTGCCATACAAGTGTTCAGTATAATGGTACTGGCTACAATTGGTAACATTCTTGTAAGGATCTTCACCTCTTCAACTTGTGTCACTGTGCACACTTTCCATGCTTGGGGTTTTGAGTTTTCTTGGATAATTGCCGCTTTGTCTAGAAACCTGCGCAGTTGAACAAACCACAACTTTTTAACATGCATGAATGTGGAAAAAAGGGGATAGGAGACATGTGTATGCCTAAACCCAAATCTTGTCATCAATTATTTTTCAATTATTGTATACATTGGAAGGCTATGATTTAAGCAACCGAATAATAATTAAATATCAACAAAAGAAGAAATCATCGAAGTTGGCTCGGTTGATGAGTCTAAAGTTTTTCAATTTCAGCAGAAATCGGGTTAGCAGGACATTGATGGTAACAAAAAAGTTAGATTTATTTCAGACTTCTGAAGTGGTATCTGATCCCAATGACAACTATTCATTTATATTTTGTTGAATTAAAATCCAAATCAAATTATGATTGAATCAAATTAAAAAGAAATCATTTAAGGTGGACTAACAAATTCTTTCATGAGGCAGGTTGGCGTGGACAGAGAACCCAATTTCCTACTCAGAGACAAAAATAAAAATCACAGTTATCCACTGAGGTGAATGATAATATTTCAGAAAAAAGAGAAAAAAAAAACTAACTGAGTGATTGCATTCAGTACTGTTCTTTAAATGCCTCTTCCTTAGTTATGTCAGAATACTTTTATTTTGCGTTGTGCAATTTACACACGGCAAGGATTTTTTTCCCTTATATAATGATTCATTCCCCCATATCTCTGCCGTTCCTTGACGTGTATGGGTTATAGTGGGACCATGGTGCTTGGCGTTACCTACTCCGAGGTACATGAAAAAGAATCCTAACATACCAATTTGCTGGACCCTGTTTAGTTTAATAGTCTTGTCATTTGCAAGAAATTATTAGCCTTTATTCTGTGTATGCCTGTTGTTAAGTATGAAATTGAGCAGGGAGAGTCACCTCATTTGGTTGGTATGGGCAATCTTTTCCGTTGTAGCATCTTTATCACTGATTTCATATAGTTCTCCATGTGACTCCGGCAGTGACAACTTTCGGTTCTTAAAAGCCACAACAATAACCTGTAGTTAACAAATAAAAATGGTTTTTCAACATTATAAAAATGGTTTAGTACTTATGATGAAGGAAAAGCCAAATAGAGAGATGCACACACCTGAGCAATCCTCAAAGTGGGGCTGTCTCCTGGGGTTTTGATGCGGTAGAATGGCTTACCAAGAGCAAGGGTCACAAACCCAACAGAGGAAGCAATGGTTATTATGAAAAAACCCCAATGCCATGATTTTTGGGTGCTAACCCACACAACACCAGTGACTCCTGTTATTGCTCCCACAGTTGAACTCAGCAAAAGCCAATTGAAAAAACTGGCAAGGGCTTTTGCCTCGGTTGGTTCCTTCTCATCAAATTGGTCAGCACCAAATGCAGTCATGGATCCTCTCACCCCTCCCATTCCCAATGCCAACAAGCACAGTGATGTGTAAAACATCCCTGCTATGCCACCTTTCACACAGCTTGACTTCCCACAAGCTTCAGGGTGTAAATGATTTGAAGCAGCCTGAACTGTGAGCATTGCCAAAGCCTACATGTGTGAAATAATAGTTTTTCTTCTTCAGAAACTTTATCAAAAGGTTGAAAGTAAGTAATCATTTTGTTCAAGTAACATTGCTTTCTATGTGTTGGGCAGGTCCTTGGGATTTGGGATTTGGGATTTTTCAAAGATATTACTTATTGTTCATCACTTACCAGAACCTCCAGTGATCCGAAAAGCAAGCATGTGGTGAATCTGTTCAAGTAAGTATCTGAGATGAAGCCTCCAACAAGGGAAAGCAAGTAGGTTGAACCCATAAAGTTTGTGAGGGTGTTGGCTGAGCTTGCCAGATCAAAGTGCATCACTCCATAAAAGTACAGGACTATGCTCACCATGTTCGCCACAAAACCCATGTTGTCCAATGCTGACAAGACTACAACGAACAAAGAAGGGAAAGGGGGTGAAGTGAAAAAAAGCCTAATATATATCTTGCAATCAAATCATACAACAGAGTTCGAGTTTTTTTCTCCTTTTGCTTTTGCATACCAAAAATGAACATGGAAGCCATGAATCCCCCTTTGCGTCTCTTCCATTGGTTGAGGGGCCTTTGTTCTTCTTTGGCATCATGGTCAGCCTGTATGAAAAGATTTGAAAGACACAGAGAGAGGATAAAGGTTGAGATAAGGAGGATTGAGCATAACAGAAAGAATGAGGGAGTAGTCCTTGTGGCTTACCATTGTAGAGATTTTGGAGAAGTGTGTTTTAGACAGGAATGGAGTGTTCAGGGGAAATGGTGTTTGTGAACATATAGCCCAAAAAGGAAGCTTTCGAGAAAAAAGATAGAGCTGAGACAAGGATGGTAAAGAGAGAGCAACTTTGAGCATAAAATGCACAAGAGGGCCTAGTTTATAATTTCCATGACCTTAAATTGATTCCCTGTATCCTTCACTAATTGTCCTCCATGCTACTCATCATGCTCTCTGTCCCTCCTTTTTCAAGGCCTCTTAGCTCACTAGTTTGGCATTTTCAAATCCAAAACAGAAAAGAAAGATTTGGGTAGTATTCTTGACAGGGTATCCCTCAACACTCACTGATTTGGAGCCACAACTGGCTTAAGCCTGTTAATTCTGGATGCTTAATCAATCAATTATCTTAATCAACCCAACATGGTTGCCCCACTCCACTCCATCTATCTGCTTGTCTTCGTTGAACAATCCATTGCTACCATTTATCTATTTCCTCAGCCAGAAGCTTTCATGGGTCAAATTGAAAGGAAAAGACTGCTTTACGAAATTGCGTAGACTTTTCTCGCTTTGATTACATAACATTATTTGATTTACTTGTCATATCACACTTCAAATTCATTTACTGTTTATTAACCATAAAGCAGCAGCATACTCTCATCACGTGATTTCCTCATGATTTTGCTCTTAATTATGTCATAAGAACAACCTTGATATATGTGTGAACATATTATACTGCATCATTAATGAGAACTGGTAATGGTTTGGATTGGATTCGAACTTGGGTGAATGCGTGAAATGTGGACTCTTAACATTTTGGTAGTTGAATTAAAGCTGCACCGGCAGCAGCAACTTTGTGTCAAAGCTAGGTTAATTAATTGTTATTCTGATACGTATGAAAGGACTATGGTTGAAATTGAAACTTGTCCTTCTGGTTAAGCAGCTTTGTCAGACAGAAAAAGGATATCATTTATTTATTTCTGTGGAAAAAAACCACATATTGCCCAAAAATTTGCATTTGTACGAACTACGAAGAAACACATAAAGCTTCACATTTGGGCAAAGCTGACCTTCCAGTTCCTCCCCCCAGTGCAGTAAAAAAAATAGAGAAATGACACGAAAAACCGAAATCCTAAGTCAAATATTCAAAGTTTGAAACTATGGGTCACATGGTACAGCTCATATGGTGTCCTCAATGTCCTTTTAGAGCTCCATTGTTTGATAAAAGTCCATGACTGTCACTTTCCCTCTCTTATCATGCACATCACTGAAATTCAAGAGCTTTTCCTTTAGCTTTGCTTTGTGAATCTCATTCCACTCATAAAATTCATCTTACATTTGAACTGTCTCTTTCACAATAACAGTCTAACTTCTAGTATCTCAATCATGCTAAATCTTTTTGTTCGAAAATCACTGTCAACTGAAAACACTTTTTTCAGTGTTCCCTCACTCTGTTTGATTGGTGTGTGAAGCAGAGATGGGTTAGAACGAACTGGTTTTGCTATCAAAGTTTCACCTTACAAAATTCAATCACTTTGAAAGTTAAAATTAAAAAGTAAAAAACTTGTCTGTGTAGAGATAGATGATGCATGGTAGTTCTGTTTCCCCGGTCCAGCCAGAGCCAGCTAGTCCCACAGAAACGAAGACATCATAGTAAATGACCCCATCAACATCATCTGCATTGTAGGTGTTTGTCAAAAGAAAATGCACCTGATAATTGTCCAAATCATGTTCATTACATTCCAGGGACATATCAAAACACCTGATGCTATCAGTGTCCTGTTTTCTAAAGATGGAGGATATATAAAAGAGATATTTATACAATTAAAATAACCCTCCATCTTTCCAACTTTAAAATTCAGAGCTCAGAATGGAGCAAGTGTCCTACTTTTATTTATAATCTGCAATCTCAATAGCATTAGTGCCAACAAATTATGAAACATTAAAATTCACAAGGCTATAGCTGACCAAAATGAATATGGGAAATTGGAACCCAATTTTCAAACGGACCACATCCCACTTTCTAAAGGATAAGGTTCTGTTTTCAAAAACTAATCTTTAGAGTAACAGCTGTGTTTCGTTTCAACATACAAGAAGAAAGTTTTTTATTTTTTTTCACATGGTTTGATTTGATTAACAAGAGAAATGGAGAAGAAAAAATTAGTGGGAGGCTTGCCAAAAATAATTCTCTCATTTGACGACAAAGGAAAACTAAAAGAAAGAAAGAGAAACTGGACAGAAATATACTTTCAACTTTATCATTTTTTCTACCTTAATATAAATTAAAAGGGAAATATACCTTTATTAGAAAAGCTAATTTTCATGATTGGAGAGAAAGTTCAAGTTTTTCAAAAGATAAAAAGCTATATCAGTTAATAACTTTCAAAAAGTATCTTTCTTAAACAATTTTGTATTCGATTTTCAGTTCCAATAACATGAACTAAAATGGTTACTTCCTAGTGTAAACTTGGGACGAAAGAAAAATTATTAGCCAGCTATGAAGTAGGAAGCAAGTGAATTAGTCACTGGTGATGAGAGGGAGCTATAAACAGAAGAAACAAACCAAAACAAACCATTTTATCGAGATGGTGGGTACTAATCAACAACCACTACTAATAGAAGTTGCTGATGCCACTTTAAAATTTTGGATCTATCAATTTCAATCAAAATCATGCATCCCTTTGTGGTGGATGAGTTTCTGTTCATGATTAGACTTTTACTCAGAGGGACTCTGGTATAGAAATAACCCTTCTTAATTCATAAATGTTCTTTTTTCAGAAAAGCTTGATTTATTAAGAACCCCACCTTCCATTCCTTCACATTTGCTTTTTGAACAACACCCCATTCTTAGCACTTTCCCCACAACACAAACTTGTTCATGCTTTTCCAAAGTGCATGCTTCATCACTTCTCTTACCATCTTCTGGGTTTCTTGCTGTCCCTCCACCTCCTTTTCTAATCTGTTATCCCCACAAAACAAATTCTACTGCTCTTTCAAAACATTCACACACTGTGTTCCAGTTGTTTGGTGGTTCTATTATTAGTTATTAGTTGTGCTTGTGCCTAATACATAGTACATACACTATGTTTTCTGGTATTTATGACAGATTGTTTTTATTTCTTTCTGCTTGTCTTCCACTACTTAAATCATTAAGTGTAATTTTTGAACATGACAAATTAACAAGACAATGTATGTTATATGGAAAAGGTTGGACTCTGACTTTGAAATCATAATTGTAAAAGTTAAAACTCCACTAATTCTTATGATTTTATTTTAAAATAAACTTTCATATCATTTTAGAGTTTGAATGATTCCAATGTATAAAAACCAACTTTTCTTTACTTATGTAGGGTTAAGTACGGTTTAAGTCTCTAAATTTTGACTAAAATTGAAATTCATCTACATTAAAAACTTCGATAGATTTTAATTCCTAAACTTTAAAAATGAATTTAGTTCTTTTAAGTCAATTACATTACTCTTTTCTTATGTGTCGAACACATCTTTTAGTAGAGATTGAACCAAGGATGTGTCACAGAGTGTAAACAACTTCAATACTAACATGAGAAATGTTTGACACCTCAAAAAAGTTAACGTAGTTGGGTTAAAAAAACTATATTCATTCATTTTGAAAGTTTAAGGACCAAAATGTATTAAAATTTTGGAAAAAAACAAATTTCAATTTTTTTATCAAAATTCAGATAGTAAAAACATATCTAATCCTATTTTCAATTATTATTTTTAGTTAACGGAAAACTGAATTTTTGTTCGGGTGGAAGTGAAATATTAAAGATGATAATTTCTAACGTTTAATAGTTTAGTAATTGAAATATTAAACTCTTAATGATTTGATTCTGTTCAAATAATGAATATCAACTCAGATTTTAAAGTAAACAAAATGGTTTTGACAAACACACGTGAATTTGTTCCATTTTGTTTAATTGATGTACGTCAAAATGATTTATGAATAACAAATTAATAGTGAGCTGAATATGAATTTTGAATGATAATTGGTTTGCTTAAATGTAAAAGGATTAAAAAGTTATATTAATGATATACAATTTTATTATGATGATCTTAAAACCACGCATGTGAAAACAGTTTAGAGACGTTGATCCCATGAGAACTTGTCTTACATTCATTTTAAGCACATTTTCTGCATATTGTTTGTAAAGAACAACTATTTTGTTATTGTTATATAGTTTTGTTTCTAATTTATTAATATTTATTATCAAAAAATAGTTACATTTTATTTTTCTTTCCATCGAGGCGTGCGAGGAGCATAATACTTCGGTTATCAGAAATAACTTCTAAGTTATATATCGAACAAAAGCAAAATTATGATGCTATTTTCTTTTAAATTAAAGACCGAATTTGTCTGTAAAGCATATTTATTTTTCCAAAACTAAAATTTTCTTTATAATGATGTTTTTCTACATTGTCTTAATCCTAACATCTAATATTGTTTTAAGAGTTGTATTTTCTATATACTTTTTAATATTTAAAAAAAAACTTTACATTTTCGTAAAGTTAAAGATAAAAGTACAATTGCCATCTTTCTTACGTATTTGGCTCTTTTGTCACATTGGTTAAATGTTAAACTTAAAAGTTTAAGAGAAAAAAAAGTGACTAGAGTGGCTAGAAAATATGTTGAGATTTCCGGAGATTTTGTTAATATAAAAGATAAGAGAGATATGTTATATCAATGAGTTTGTTGTTTTATTTTATTTATGTATTATATATATATATATATATATATATATATATATATATATTCAATCACAAGATCGACGATAAAATCGTGGTAAATTATTATACATTTGAGATATTATTTTCCATTTGAGGTATGAGGGAAGTAAGCGGATTATTTTCAATAAAGGACTTAAGGGACCAATAATTCTGTTATCAGTTTTATGAGAGAATAATAGTTTTATTATCGAACTCAAAGTGAATGTCAATATTCCGAATCAAAGACATAGTTAGAGTCGATCATCATATATTTGAGATATTGTCCACTTTAGAATGTCGACTCTATTAGAGTTGATGAAAATAAGAAATAATATTTAAACTACTTTAGAACTCAATTTCTAAATAATATGAAACTATTTAATATCAATTAGACACATTTATAAAATAAAAATTTTATCTAAGTAATTAATTTAAATAAAAATATTAAATAAATATTGTCCACACAAAAAATCATATAGGATAGTGTTAAATTGTATGGGTTGTCCTATCGCCTTTGGCAACATAAACAAGTTTTCATTATATTTGTGTCCTTTAATTGTAGCCTACAAATTTGTTATATTTTATAATATTTATTATTTTTGCAAATCGTTTTCTCATTATTAATATAACAAAATTGTTTTTCTACTTTCACTATCAAATTTTATTAATTTCTTTTTCCTGTTTTTGCTGTCGTCGACCTTTAATAAATATATCTATTTATGATGTATAAAGATTACTAGAAAAGTTCTTCTTCATTTCCTAAATAGAATACTATAAGTTTTCATAGGCATGGACGGTATGAAATTTAATTCTAAAAACTAATAATTGTAACGTTTAACTAATTTTGTGGCATATATTTTATAACCTTCTAACATTTTAGCTTTGAAATATTTTATATTATATATTTTATCAAATTTGTTTTGTGTAAAATAATCTTCTGTTTTTAAAAGATATTGTAATTTTGATTCAGTATATTAACAAGTTTGACACTCGAGTGATAGACTTAACATAAGATCCTTTTAAAATGATTGATGAATTTGAGTATGAGCGTAGCTAAGATATAATATAAAGTTCACTTCACATACTTAATTAGGAGTGGACAAAAAATCTAATTTTTTTATCCAATCCACTTTTGTTCCAATCCAATCAATTTATAATCCATTTTATTAAAAATCCAATCCATTTAATGGACCTGGATTTCAATCTAATCTACATTTTATATATTTTATGGATTGAATATCCATTTTATAAATCAAGATTTTTAAATATGGATAATCCAAAAAATCCAATCCAAATTTTCAATTTAAATTTTTAGTTGGGTTAGACTAAAGGTTGAGATGGACTATGCTAAATTCAGACTTGGACGGGCCTTGCTCGACGACCTATACGGATTCGGCAGATCCGACGACCATAAGAGGTTGGGCGGGCCTAAAGATATGAACGGCCTAGGCGGGTCCGACAAATCGAACGAGTTGATTGAGCCCAATGATCCAAAAAATTCAAGTTAGCCCGATGACCCGAACGGGGCAGGCGGGCCCAATGACCTTATGAGTTAGGTGGGCCCAAAGACACGAACGGGCCAGGCAGGTTCGAAGATCCGAACAAGCCAACCAAGCTAGAAGACCCGAACGGGCCAAGCGGGCCCAATGACCCGGACGGGTCTAATGACCTACATGGGCCTTACGACCCAGATGGGCTCGACGATTTGGACGGACCTGACGACTTAAACGACCCAGACAGGCCCAACGACACGAACGAGCCTAATGACCTACACGGGCCTTACGACCTAGATGGCACGAAGACACGAACAGGCACGTCGACCCGAATGGTTCCTATGACCCGGACGGGCCCTATGACTCAGATGGGCTTCATGTCCCGGACTAGCCCTACGACCCGGACGGGCCCGATGACCCAAACGAGCCTAACGATACGGACATGCCTGACGACCCGGATGGGCTCGACGACCTGGACGTGCCTGATGACCCAGATGGGCCCCACGACTCGAACGTGTCCGACTACCCGATTGGGCCCGAACTTTTGGACAGGTCCGTCCGGGTCGTCGGGCCCATTCAGGTCATTTGGCTCGTTCGTGTTGTCGAGCCTGTTCGTTTTGTCGGGCCCGTCTAGGTTGTCCGGCCCTTCAAGGTCGTCGAGCCCGTTCGGGTTGTCGGGCCCGTCTGGGTCACCCAGGCCTTAATGACACAAGTCTTAAAAAATTTAATTTAAATTTCTTTTATAAAAAGTGGATTTTGGATTTTGAACTTGATCCAAATATTTGGATTGGATTTAATTCTTGATCCAAATATTTGGATCTGGATTTTAAAAAAATCCAAACTACTTTTGCTAAAAAAATGGATTTTTGTCAAAAATCTAATCCAATTATTTGGATCTAAAATAGATGTGGATTAGATCATTAAAAATCCAATCCATGTCCACCCCTAAACCTAAGTTTAATTATATTTAGTTTTTAAGCAAATCAAATGAAGCCACGTAACCAAACTTGTTTGGTAGGATATGAATTTTTTTTCACAACGATCTAGAAATGAGGTACCATTCTTGTCATTGGAAAAAAAGAAGTAGCAAATATACGAAACAATCATTAAATTTTGATATATTTTTTTTTTATAATTTTAGATAACATTTTATAAATGTTTCTTATTTTTTTATTTTTAATATTTAAAAACTATTTAAAAAATTTATATTATATTATAAAAAAAGTAGTTAAAATTTAGCAGTAAAAAATCATTTTTCTTATAAATTATGATTGCTAAAAACTGTTTTTCATTTTTGAGGTGCATAGATAAAAGCTGCAAAACTGAGGGAGAAGATGTACGTGTCGCTTCACACCTTAAAGTTATAATCTTTGTTTTTGTTTGTTGTATTTTGCAGAGCCAAGGAAACTTTTTATGATCTCCTCTGTTACTTAACCACCACAAAATCTGCACTACCTGCTTCTTCATTCGTACCATTTTCTCAGTACTATAATTTTGTAACACATTTTAATAATTAAAATTTATTCAAATTATAAAATTAAAAGGTAATTATCAAATAAGAGTTGAACCTTGTTGGAATTTTTAAATAAATTTTAACCAACAAGAAATATTGTATTAAAAAGGCTGAAAACCAAAAAAAATAAAAATCCTGAATAACTATATGTTGCTACCAGTTTTTTTTTTCTGTCTCTTTTAACGTATTTTATTGTTCGTTTTGTAACAAATTAATATTGTGGTTCTTTTTTCATCTTATCTCATATTTATGACTAAGCCGACAGGATGGTAAAGGGCTAGGCCGAAATCAATTTGGACCACAATTATTGATTGGATATTTCTTTCTTCACTCCTCTAATATCAATCTACACCCCTTAATTTTCAAATTTTGAAATTTATTCTACGACAGTTTCTGTTCAGGATTGTGTAACACATCCATGATGTTAAACATCAATATTCCTTCTATAATGTACAATATAATACAAATTTTTATTACAAATGGTACATTTTAAAATACAAATATGTATTTTGGGTTGTATATTTTTTAATAAAAAGTAAAAAATACATTTTGAGTTATACAATTTAGAATATATTTTTTAATGAGATAAACCTTTGAAAAAGGCAAAACCTAATTGGAGGAGTATTGGGTTTATTGGCTTTGATGAAGTCCATGGAAAAATTATACTTACAGATGGAGAAGCCACTGTAGGAAACTCTGTTCACGAGCTTGCAAAGAAGGTGTAAAATTGGTGCAGGAAGAAGAAGAGAAAAAAAAAAAAAACGAAGGAGGAAACATAAGAATAAACTGAACATTTCACCATTTAACGGAGGTGCAAGTTGAAATTATAGAGGTGCAAGAATAAATGCCCTTGTTTATTTTTGTGCGATGGAATTTAGCAAAAAAAATTATTTGTATTTTGTTTTTCTATTTATACCTTTTCAATTTTTAAATTGCTTTTCAATATTTTTCCTGTTTTCAAAAGACTGCTACAGGAAATTACTAGTATTTATATTGAAAACTAAATGTCAATTTTTGATTGAAAGGTGAAGGAAAAAGCACCAATAATTCCATAACAAAATAGTTAAATAAATGGTGTTTAAAGAAAACATTAGTTTTATATGTGCTCAAAGTCTACAACTTAAATTAAGAGAAAAAAGAAAATGTAAGAAAAGAGAGAAATATTAAATCTGACGGTTTGGTGGGCAGTGAGCATGATTCCTCTACATATACTTGAGGAAAGCAGTGATGTAAGCTTCATAGATTATTATTTTTTATTTTTCAGCAAACCCCTTCATTAATTTAATGTGTGAATAGCGCAATACTTATCCAATAATGAATTTAAAATAAACAATAATACCATTTTAATGTTTAGAATTGAACATCATCTTGGAATTCACGTTGAGTTTGAAGTTTTTCTAAATATAAATGAGTAAAATGATTAATATACAGTATAAATATACATAAACTGATTGTTTAAATGTTTTAAGTTAAAAATGATGTTATAATTTGTTATATAGGCCTGATTTATTAGTACTAAAATTTTCTACGTCTCTCCTTAAAAAAATTTCTCAAATAATTTTAGAGTCGTTCATCCTTAATAATATTTAAGATGAGATGATTAGAAATTCAAAGTGAGTTGAAATTCGCTAAAAATAAATAAAATGATTAATATATAAGTAAAATGATTCATTTTAAATTGAATACGGTCATAATGTTTTACGTAAATTTATTCATGATTAATTAATATTAAATTTTTAGGTACCTATAAAAAAATCCAATTTTATTTTTCAATAAAGTCAAGAATACAAATTATTCTTACTTATATATATTGTGATTGTTTTGTCTTATATAGCCATCCCAAAATGTAGGAAATTTCCATGTACAAGTAACTTGTCCTGTTGTCCACAATAATGATATGAGATTGAATTTTAATTTGTCTCTGAATTTATGAATCTTTAATGCCTTGGTGATTAGCAATGTTGCAGAAATGGTACAAGGGAAAAGTCAAGGAGTGATTAGAGCAATTAGAAAAAGATGAAAGAAATGATAATGATGTAATTTGATTAGTTAGAATTTGGAGGATGGCTTGTTTGTGTTTTTGTCTTAGCACAGACTCAAAGTATTCCAAGTCCCCACAACACCTAACGTTTACCACTTTTTTTTTTTTTTTTTTTTTTTTTTTTGGTTAGAAGATCATATATATTATATTTGAGGAACAAAACCCAGAAACCAAAGCAATAAGTTGCTTCATTTCATGCAGTTTGGATAAGCTTTTTATTATTCTTAACCATCCAACTGCTACTTCTTTTATTCAGCTTTTCATTAACACTAAACAACAATGTCAACTTCTGCTACCTCGTGACAGATATCACCTAGCAGTATATAAATTAAAATACTACACCAACATTATACTATGCATAATGCAAATTACAAATTCTTTTAAATATATCCATAAAGAGTATTAGATAAAAGAAGTAAATTATTTAAAAGTCTTGCAGCATAAAATGTATTTAATAATACTTATCAACTAACATGTATAACCAAAGGAAGTAAGGTAGGAGAATTTTAAATTATTTATTAAAAAAAGTTAGCTACATTATTTTAACACACTTTAGTTGCTGGTTGGAATTTGTTAAAATTATAAAAATTGTATGGGTAGAATTTATTATTTAATTAATTTCACTTGTGATTTTTTAATTTTAAAAATATTTTAACCAATAAAAAGAGTCCATTAGAAAAAAAATGAATTCCAGGTAATTTAGAAAATATCGTGTTAAAAATATTAATAAATTATAAATCATCCTTTTTTTTTCATTTATTATTTTGAGAGTTGTGTTGGCAGCACATTTCATTGTTTGTAAAATTAATAATAAGTTATAGAATTACAAGTGAGGATATTAATAAAAAGCTTAAGACTTGGATAGTTTAATATTTATAATAAATTTCAATAAATTACATAGATTAATAAAATTTGAGTTTAAGTCTAAATAATATTCACAATACAAATTTTTAAGAAAGATGGTGAATATCTCCACTTTAATCATGCATGGAACTAAATATTCGTTTAATAACAATTTAACAGGTCACATTAAATCTAAAAAAGTTGTTCTAAGTTAATATTATATTAATAAGTAAGTTTACAAAATTGAGGTAAAGAATGTTTATATATATATATATATATATATATATATATATAATTATATTTTAGTATTTTCTATGTGTTAAATTTTAAAAATATTTTCTTTTAAAATTAGATATATTATTAAAGAAAAATTAATATTATTAATGATCGAAATTCGTTAATAATGTTTAAAATTTGTTCTTGAATCAAAATTACAAATAAATTATCGACCGTCAAAAATTTACTAAAAAATGCTACCGACGAAAATTTTGTTTTATCATAATTATTAACGAAAATACACTTGTCGATAATTTCTATTATTTTTCTACTGTATCATGCTGGTAATATGTTTTAAGCTCATTGAAGAGTATAATAATTTGTTTTTCTTTTATCCTTTATCTATTTTTGCTAGATATTTGTATTCATCCCGGTGAAAAACTAAAAAAACAATAAAAAGAAAAATAAAAATTATGTTAATAAATATTTGGTTTAATTACTCTTTTGAATCTTGTTTTTGTTTAAAAATGTTATCCTCCAATTTTTATTAGTCTTAATTTGGTCTCGATTTTTGAATTAAGTTAGATTTTGTTAAATTCCTCAAAACAGATCAATGATCCTTTCATTAGAATTAAGACTCTTAATATGGATGATTTATTTTATTGGTGTAATTAACCTAATCTTAGTGTCAGTTTTTAAATAAAATCAGGGACAAAAAAAAAAATAAACCTGAATATTTTTATTATATTTAATTTTATATTTTATTATAATACATTAAATGTTATGTTTAAATAAAAAAATAAAAAATAAAAAATTTAATTTTTATTAATTTCTAAATATATATTACCTAAAATTTAAATATATTTTTATATTATATATATAAATATAAATATAAAAAAATTAAAATTTGGGGGGCAAGGCCCCGCCCTGCCCAAAGAGCTCCGCCCCTGTTTGCTTGCCCAAACAACTCTATTTATTTATATTTATTATAAATGTGATTTAACAATTTATATAGTATCCTTTTGTATGTATTGCAACATGAAATAAGTTATGTGTAATAAAAAGAAGTGTGTATGTAGTATGAATTTTTGATGAAATAATTTTTTTATTTCTCATTTTAATTTTAATTTTATTAGGTTAATTATGATTTTTATCCCTAATTATTTTTGATGAAATAAAATTTAGTTTTTAAATTAATTTATAAAATATTTAATCTCTATACTTTATAAAAATTTTGTAAAACATACTCATGAACAAATTATATGTGGAGGTTATATTTTAATTTGCTAACAAAATATATGCGAAAAATATATTTTAGTGTCACACGAAAAATATTTCATATATCATTTGTTTGAAAAAATATTTTATATTAACTTCAAAAGTGAAATATTCTATAATTTAATTTAAGATGAAAAACAATTAATTATAATAATTTGAAACGAAAAATATATTCAACTCTTTTATTTTAATGTGTGACTTGGTTTGTGTAACTTATCATAAGTCACATTATTATCAGAGAATGATTTTCAAATGATTATTATTGCACTTGATCAAGGTAAGTTTTAACATTCACGTAGTTTTAGGCTGCATTCGGATGAAGAGATAGATTTGAAAGATAATATTTGTATGAATTTAAGGAGATAAATATGTGTGTCTTTTAAAAATTGATTTAAAGTTAAAGTTAATAAATTTAAAGATAAATTTTGTGAGAATTAATGAATGATTTAATTAATATAATAAATTAAAAAAAATTGTAAAAGATAAAATTTTAAATTTATAAAAGTACCCTTCATAATAAAAATTTAATAAAATCACAACTGAATAAATTAAAAAGTTAAAATTTAAGAATATTTTAATTATATTTTTATATATTAATTATTATATATATATACATAAAAATTAATAATAATAATTACACATATATTAATATTATTAGTTTTTAACAATATAATAATAATTATTAATTATAATATACTTTTATTAATTAATAATAATAATCATTGCTAGTTATTATATATAAATATATTAGTCATTATATTTTAATTATTAATGATTATTATATATATTATTAATAATTATAATTAATTAAATATAT
>Ga0214545_1004673_pt1 | contig 25452 bp, 13 predicted proteins | sample CNSS4metaG_FD_160064 | JGI IMG/M metagenome (GOLD analysis project Ga0214545, IMG submission 160064) | Root nodule microbial communities from cowpea collected in UCLA plant growth center, Los Angeles, California, USA - CNSS4 | ecosystem: Host-associated > Plants > Roots > Nodule | place: USA... | reverse complement strand
GCGAGGACGAGCGCAACAGTGCTAATGGTGGTGCGAGCGAAGTACCCCTATGGCTTCGGGTCCCAGGGAACCGAGGCAGAAAAGTACCCCCTATGGCTTCGGTTGACACCCGAGGCCAAAAACCACCTTTTTTTGCCTCACCTCAATATGCCTCAGTTCTGGAACCGGGGCAGAATATCATAAACAACCGGGGCCAAAAGCCCTTACTGCACTAGTGTTAATTTGAATCCACCATCTTTTTTTTTGGAATCTTTATGAAATGAAGTTATACATTTACATAACATTGTTATCTTAATGCCTAGTAAGGATTTTCTTTAGACTTTCTTAATCCACTTAAACACCAACACGTTGTCCTTAAAATTAGTAAGATTAATTCTTATCGGTAGCAATGGAACTCACAACGATAATAGAGGAGGCAATGATGATAATGATAGAGTTGGAATTGGAGGAAGAGGAGGAAGGGTTGGAGGTGACAGAGGAGATAGTGGTTGAGTCTGATGATAAGTAGAAGGAAGAAAGGAGAAAGAGGAGATGAAGAAGAAGAAGAAAACGAATACGAAGAGGAAGAAGAAGAAGAAGAAAAGGATAAGGAAGAGGAGAAGGAGGAGGAGAAGAAGAAGAAGAAATAATAATCAAATCGCATTATTTATCAACGGTCAAAATTTGTAGATAGTTAATTAATAATGGAGATATTTATTGATAAATAATTATCGACATATTTTTACCATCAATAATTATTGACAAATTTTAATCATCGATAATTATTGATAATTTTTTTCTAACCATCAGTACAAATTACTAATTAACATTTTACTAACGAAATTTTAATCATAATATTTTCAATAATATTTTTTATCCATTAATGAAATTTTATTATTACCAACAAATTTCGTTTATTCTAAGAATTTTGTCCATCGGTAATCCTACTTTTAATATATTGTACTTGAATTGTTTTACATAGTATTTCAATACAATGTTACATCGAGGAATAATGAGTATTTTTTCAATTAAGGCCTTATATTTTTTTTCATGTTTTATTAGATTAGTTAGTAATATATATTTAATCAAATTTAAAGGAACCAATTTAAAATTAGGTGGGGGAGAAATACGCTAGGCAGATTTCTCATTATGTAAAGAAAGATTTTAAAACTACAAATTTCAAGAAGAGAAGCATTCTAGAAATAGTAGTTGTAAAATCATAAGACAAGTTTTCCTATTATATAAAATAAAATTACAATAATAAAATGATCGATTACAAATCACATCTTTTTAAACTGCTGCGGGTAACGGGCGGAACGGGACGAGTTTCGTTTTTTCATATTCATCTTCATTGAAAAAATTTATCCTTATCCTCATACTCAAACTCAACGGGTATCAAACTTTTGTCTCATCTTTGTCCCATCAAATAACGAGTATATAGTTGTACGTATACTCATACCCGCTTTCATATTGTTTCAATATTAATTAATTTTTATAAAATAATAAAAAATTACACTTAAGAAAACATAATATTGTCAAACAGAAGAGAATTGTTTCTTTAATAACAAATATTTAGAAAGAAATTATAATTATATACATTTTTAAACTAGAATACAAAATAAAATTTCACGAAAATAATTTTTTTTTATTAAATTTGTAAATATTAAGGAAACCTAGTTGATAAAATTTAAAAATATTTTTAAAAAAATATAAAAGGAAAATAAATATTCAAATAAAATTAAATTTTAAAGGTCTGTTTACTTCAATTTTTTAAATTATAATGAATCTTTTTTTTATATACTAATAAAAATTATAATACATCATTTGATTAAAAATCACGCAAAAAAAAAAAACAAAGATTAAACTAATAATAATAAAATTTTAGCATAAATCTTGTATCTTTTGAAGTTTAATATATGTTGGATGGTGATAAAAAGAAATTCATGACAATTACATTAAATTTTTATATTATAGTAAATAAAATTTATTTATACAATTCTAGTGACAAAATTACAGTAGGATAATGAGTTAGAAAATAAAAAATAATTATATAAAATATATCAAAATAGTATTCTACATGATAAAAATAAACAATAAATAAAAATATTAAAAATTTATAAAATATGTGCCTTAGAAACGAGTTACTATTGAATGAAATTGCACAAATAAAAGCAATGTATAATTAGAGTTGAATGAAATTGCACAAAAAAAACAAAAGTATAATCAAGGGTATGATAAAATGAAAAATACTTTAGAAATCTAAGAAAACTTTACAAATATCAACATAGTCAATGGTTGAGAAATAGCGAAAGTTATTTTAGCGACAAAAAATAGTTCTTCAAATGAAAATAATAATAATAATAATAGAGTAAAAAAATTATATTATCTAGTAAATGAATGATTTATGTTATTGAACACTTAAGTGAAAATGTTAATATTCTCATGTGAACTACTTAATTGATTATGAATATTTTAATAATTTAAACGGAGATGAGGATATGGTGAAGACGATATAATGACCAGTATAGGATGGAAAGAGAGTGGATATGTACATTCTCATACTCATCCTCATATCCAATTGAAAAAGTCGGGGATTCTCCATACCCATACTCATATTTAGTCAATGTGGAGATTCCTCATCAAAACGGAGACGTATTCGGACAATATCCACGGAGAAAGTTTATTTGTGATTCTTATTGACAACTTTTTTAAAAGATAAAATATTATATTTATAAATAATAGTTGTTACACAATAAGATCTAAAGAATAGTCAATTATAGAAAAGTATATATAGAATTATTGAAAAATTATTGTTTGACATTATTATTTTTAAATCACTTGACAACCTTTTTAAATAATAAAATGTTATATTCAAATAATAAAAGTAAATAGAAATAAAATTTTAAAATACAATAATAATATATATTCTAATTGAATGATTATATAAAATAGGAAAGTTATACTATCTGTACAAAGTTAATATTGTTGGACTATCTATCTAGATTGGAACTATAATGAACTGCAACTTGTGCGAGATAAAAAGAAAGAAAGAAAGTAGAAAGCACCTTTGACAATTACGAGGAACAAAGATGCTAATAGAGACCCAACACAGTAAAAGACATCCAACTGGGAATCCTTGTTCAGTATTCCTGCAGCATGAGATGGAGCATCATCAGGAACATAGAACAACAACACAATAATGAATCATACATAAGATTAATACAGAACAACAACACAATAATTAACAAAAGGACTTCATAACATAGAAATATAAGACAAATTTTTCCTTAAAATTTTAAATTCCTCTCATCCAATCACAACCTAGAATATTTATTCAGATTGAACATGTTCTGATGTTTCTGTAACTTTTCATCCAATCTCTTAAATAGATGTGCACATGTAGTGTTTTTTGGATAACAAGTGCAAGTGGAATGTATAAACGGTTTCAATGTAAGATTTTTTAAATAATTAATAAATATTAGTATATATAAAATTTGATATCAGGAGATTTACACTAATTATGCAGAAGTATACAACGAAAAAACTGTGGAAAAAAAAAACACAGAGAAACTTGGAAATTACTTTTTCTTTTACACTTTACAATGAAGAAGAAAATGGAAGACATTCCCAGTCTTTGAATTTGCTGAAAACTTAAAACAAGATCATAATCCCTTGTGGAGATTCTGCAGAAGAAGAAGTTCATCAATGATAATGGAATACTGATGCAATAAACTTGTAGCTGGTTTTGTTGGATTCCATTGTTTTCTCCTTCGTGGTCTCTGCTTTGGTGAAGAAATGGAGGAAGATGGAAGAAGAAGAAGAAGAATCAGGTCATGAATGATTCTTCTTCCACTCCTGAACCTGATTCAAAAGTTTGATGATAACCGAAGAATAATAATAATGAAATATATAGTTATCTGAACCTCTCTTCTTCTGAGAAACATGAAAGTATGGAATGATAATTGCTTATAGAAAACATCTCTCTCAACATTGTGGAGAGATTCTAATGAATTCATTGTACTTGCAAAATGTAATCTCTTAGGTTCATAAGCTTAGGTTTTATATCTGTGTGTCAACAACCACAAGTCTCGGTTTTATTTTATTTTTTCTCTTTTCATGTGACTGCTAGTTGTTGTGCACACAAATGTTATAAGAGTTGAAACTTTTAGATGAAACTTATTCTTTTATTTAATTAATAATAACAAATATTAAATAATGATCACCCTTTTGGTGTATTTGGACATGTTATATTGTTCTTCTCTCTCTCTTTTTCTCCGATGACTTAATCTTTATATGTTTTTCTTTCTTCATTAGAATAAGTTTAAGAATGATACTCATTTCTTTGTATATATTCTGTTTGCCCATGCTTTTTCTTTCTTGTTTTCGTTGTATATAAAAATAATAATAACTATCTTCATTAATATTTATTTTCTTTGATTTTTCTTTTTCTTAAAATATGATGAAAGAAAAAAATTTTCAATTATTATAAAAAAAGTGGATTTTAAATCTAAATTTAATTTTTACAAAGTCATCCCAAATAAATAGAATTTGTAATACATATTCCTTTATGAGAAGATATATATGTACCATAAAATTAAATATTTATGGGTAGCTTAACAGATGTTAATATTAAATTAAAAAGTGTAATCTAATTTAATTTTATAAAATTGACAAAGTAAGATTTACATACATTCGTCTATATTATAAATTTATTTTATTCATATGATAAAAAGTCTCCAACCATCACTCCACATGTTGTCTATATACAATGATTGTAAATTATTAATTAGAAAAATAAATAATGACAAAAGACCAAACAAAAACAATAAACTCATCAGAATCAGAAAAAAAAAGTATTCAATAACTTTTATAAAATTTTTAATTTAAATCATGTCATTATTATATTATCATGTAATAAAAGTCAAACGGAAGATCAACAATACTTTCACACTTTCATTATGAGAATGATGGCACGCTATTTTCTTTTTTGTTTTACTTTGATTTTTTTTTTCTTTCGTTAGAAAACTTTGAAGCTAAGCATTGCTGGGTTGTTGGATACGTGAAACTCTGCACAAACTTTATTTACAATCTATTATAGTTCTCCTTTTCATGCAACAGCTTGTAATCATTATGTTATTCACTTCATTTTCATTATTTTATTTTTCTGACTTAAATTACTCAAGTATTTGACTTTATATTTTAACCAATAAGTTTTAATACAAGCAGATACTAAATTTAGGCAAAAACTCATAGTATAATAGACCATGTGTCATCGTAAAATAATTTTTTATCCAAAGTAAATCTAATTTTCTATCAAAACTTCACAAATAAATCATTCCAAATTTATTTACACAAATACACTCATTTATTATTTACAGGTCAAACTTGAATTCTGACATATAAAAAATTTATTTATCTTAATTAAGAAAAGTTATGCATTATTCAGCGAAAACCACTGTTTACAAATTTGAATTCAGCTTTGCAGAAATCAAATGATATGGGAACATTAAGCAAGTTTATGTAAATAAAATTTGGGAGAGTTATTAGCGTCATTTAAAAAAAAAAGTTTATGTATGAACAAAAAACTCAAAAGAAGTGGAATTTTATTTTGTTTCGAAAGATTTTTATATTCCAATAATAATATTTATTTGTGTTTAATTTTATGATTATACATAGTCTCAGAAATCATAAGAAACTGTATAGAAAAGTCGTTTTAAAAATGAATCTTGTATGTTATGAAGAACCCATTTCTTGTTATTCTCTGTTAGGGTTATAGAGGAAGTTTTATTAGGGAGAATAAGCACTAATAAAACTTAAGCCTAACCACATAAGGCTATTGACACCACTTCCAACCCAAAACATTAAGATAATGAGTTTATGGATCTTTATTCTTATATAATTTTACTTTTTCATTTATAACCAATATAAGACTTAGACTCACATTTAAATTTTTCATATTGAGAAAAAACACTTTAAATAATCAGAATGATCCATGTTTGCCTGTTGTTGCGATATACAACTCATTAATATAGTAATTTTAATTAAAAAATTACGTGTTATGAATAATAATTATTTTAATTAAAATAAGATTAGTGTAAGAACCAGAAGCAAAGAAAATGGAATCATATTGCGTGTTGAGATCACATTCAACCTTTTGAAATTATAGTAAGAATGGAATCGTGCAGGGTTAACTGAACAAAAAAAAAATGTGAATATCATTTCAATTTCAACATGCAAGCTAAGAAAATGCTGTGAAGGAGACAAAATGGTTTCGAAACTGAACAGACAACATGGGAATTTCCAAAATTAATTAAATTTGTAACGCTACTAATTTAATTTTAGTCAACGTTCCTCGATTTTTTAAGGAGAGATTTGTAAGTGCATGACATGATTAATGATGAAGGAAACAGATGTGTTTATATTGATTTTGTAATCTATAACTTTAATTTGTTTTTACTTGTTTGGTTATAGGTTTTGGTGCCAAACACGAATTTGGATTCTCAATATATATTGTATTTTTAATGTTTAATAAAGGATAAAAAAATTAACAAAAACTCTAGATTATCGTATTAAAAATAGTTATTAATTGATATATTTAGATTTGTCAAAATGGATTGAAATCTGCGAGTCAATCTGTTTTATTACGGGTTGGGTTGAAATTTTTGGCTCGTTAATAAATGAGTCAGGTTGAATTGACTCACTAAGTTATCAATCCGTGATGTGTCGAGCTGGATTATCCGTTTTGACAGTTCTAAATATATCCGAAATTTTTCAACAATGTCTCTTTTAGTTGACTCAAATAAAAATTCACCTATTTTTTTAATGTATTTACATAAATTTTGAAAATAAAAAAATCAAGTCACTGATTTTAGTCTATTAAGAATCAAAAAGTGATGAGCATAATAATTCAAAGCTATCGTGTTTTCTAAAGCGAAAGCAAAGCAAAACGTAAAAGCAAAGGATTTTATTATAATGCTGAGGTTGAAACCTTTATTATTATCAATAAAAAAAGTAATGGTAGATTTGTAACTCATTCCATTCCATGTTCTTTAATGACTAAAAAAAGGATATAGTGAAAATAAATTGTGGCTGGAGAGAGAAGAAAAACACTTGAAACTTTTCTTTATTTACTATTGGGAAGAAAATGGAATGCTGACATTCAAATTTTTCTATGTTGTGTTTAGATACAGAATTTCACAAAGACTTTCAAATAATTAAATCTGAATTGATATTTAAACTGTTTTATTTTTCAAATATTTTGTTTAGGTAAAAAAAAGTTAAATTTAATAAATTTTAATTATCTTATTTCAATAAAATATTTTAATTACCACTAAATAAAAAATGTTTAAATACTAAAAAATTATTAAAAATACAAAATTAATTATTTTTTATAATCGATCTTGATCGATGTTATTCTCTTTGTTAAGATTTTTTTTCACTGATATATATGTATAATTCTTTTTCTTAACCAATATTGTTTTTAATTGATCAAAGACTATTTTTATGATACTTCGGAATGTTTGCTAACTGTTTTTATTAATGTCAAGTCAATTACAATTTTTTTTGAGATCACATTAATAAAAAACAGTTTTAATTAATTTTGACAAAAAGTTTTTTCATGAGTGTTAGAAGAAAAAAATTAACAAATTATCGACAAAAATAACATATTTATTGATAAAATAATTACTCCAAACATAAAAAAAAAAATCATAATAAACATCAAGTGAAAAAAAATTAATTCACATTCGTAAAGAAAGTCTTCTCAATATTAGCAAAAAATCTTCACTCCAAGTATTTTTATAATTACTGATGATCGTAGATTTGTTAATAAATTCAAATTTATTGATAGATTTTTTCGACAGATTTCATAATTTAATCTACAAACATTTTCATAGGTGACAAATTTGTCTGATCCATAAATAAATTATAATTTTGTTAATAAATTCATGGATAATTTGGATAACAAATTTATTGTCTATTGTTGGAGTTTTTTTATATATTAAAGGAAGATGTGTGAGAAGAAGAAGAAAAGAAGAGGATGAGAAGGAGGGGGTAGAGACTCTACGGTGAGTTATCGACAGCTCGATGGTGACATAACGGTAGAGTATTGGTTACACATTGATGAATCGGTAATGATGTGATAATGACTCGACAATGATGTAGAAACATGACCTGGAACCATTTGTAGTTCGTCGATAAACTCAATTTTTTGACAAATTTTTACTATTATACATAAGATTGTGTTTATCTCTAATATATGATTTCCTTGTAGTGCTGGTTAATGTTGAACAAAATTAATAGTAATCTAAAAAAAATTCTAACAACTTAAACCACGAAATAAATTTTATTAACATCAATAGAAAAATCCAAATTAACATTAATTACAAAGTAATTCCAACAATGTCTTGAGTTTAGTCAAGTTGAACTTATTAAAATATATAAAATACAAAATGTGAATTTAAATATATGACAATTTTCAAACTTTTATATTTAAGTGGAATTTAATTTTTTTTTAATCTAATATCTTTAATAAAATGTTATAATTTTAATTTATCTTAAAAAATTATCCAAATAATATATTTCATCGTAAAACATTTTAAATTCTCTTCTAAACAAATTACAATCCTCTTAAAAATCCAAACACACACTATTAGGTGAAGTGGGAGCTTATGAAAAGTACATAAGATAATGGAGAGAAGAATGAAGAAGCTCAGAATATAACCAACCATACCCATGTGGCAGCCATTGATGAGCTTGTGTTTGATAAGACCTTCTGATATCATGATTTGAAGGAACCTTCATGGTTGGTTTCCTCTTCATGAGAGTGAGCACGTGGTTCTTCCTCCATTCTTCAACATCATTTTCTCTCTTAAATCAATGAATTAGACTCTATTTGAATTAGTGGGACATAAAATAATTTCACCATGGGAAGTTGTAAAAAGAAAAGGGAAATAAAGTAATTGCATATCATCTTTTACTTTTTCCTTTTCTGATTATCACTCATAATCTTTTTTACTTTTGCACGTATTTCATTGCGGCATTTGAATATAATGAGGTCCAATTAAATCAAATGGAATCCACTTTACTTCCGGCATAACTTTTGGCGGGGTTCAAGTTTAAAATAGTGTTAGTTTTAATCAGTGATTTTTTTAATTGGTGAAAATAATGTTTCACCATAGCTTATTCATTTTAGAGACAATCAATTAATTTATATTTTTTTTTGTTAGTTTTTTTAGTTCAGAATTTTTACTTAGTTTTTTTTATATTATACTAAAAATGCATTACTTTAGTACTTTAAATATTTTTTAATATATTTAAAATTTTTAAAATTAGTGACAATTAAAATTTTCTGAAAACATAATATAGAAACAACACACATAAAAATTAATAAAGAATCTAAATTCACTTTTTTATATTATTTTATTGTTGTGCTTTCAAAACACGATAATTAATAATTTAAAACTTTTAAAATGTTGGGCCTTCAAAACACGATAATTAATAATTTAAAATTTTTTAAAATATACTAAAATATTTTTAAAGTATTAATACAATGCTTAGTAGATGATATCACAAAAAAATGCGATAGAAAATTTGAACTCTACAATCAACCCTGTTCTTAAAATATTTCTCTCACATATAAATAATGTTTCAAAAACTTGATTTTTTTTATGGTGGTCGAAACAATTTGATAAAAAATAATTAAAAGGCTACCTTCATTTAAGATACAAGAAATAAGAAGAAATATATTTGACCTCAATTTTTTTAAACCAATTAAATTTTGATAAAGAAACCATTCAGATTAATCTAGTTAATATAGTTGCATCAGTGAATCGGTGAATCCGAGATTAATTGAGTCAATTTATTGTTTAAGTGAATTCAAGTTTAAGTTATATATATATATATATATATATATATATATATATATATATATATATTAATAATTCTTTCAGGGATTTCACTACTTTAGTGAATTTTAAAATATTGGGAATATTCTATTTTTTAGGTATAATAGAGAATAATTTTTAAGAAAGTCTTTAGTTCAATATTATTAAAGTGATTTAATATTTTTTTATTTTATCAGCAAAGAATAAAATAATTATAGAAAAGTATATGTGAAATGTTCTAACTCATTTATAAGAAGAATTTAACCTGTATAATAAGAAAAATTTGGAGACATTCGATCAAAAAGTTGTTCAATATAACTTACATGAGATCACTTATTATGAATTAATATGAAAATGTGTTAATTTAACCAAAAATTTTATAACAATTTCGATCCATCATCATGTATTAGTGAGTTAGATTGTCCCTATTTAAACATAATACTAAAATCTACGTTAATCACAAAGAATATAAAAGAATGACACTATGGTAAACATTCACTTAAATTCAAATTTTCATTTTTACGATAAACATTCGCTTAAATTCGATTTTTATCTTTTTGATGTGAATTTAATTGGGATACAAACTTATAAAATTTTAAGAGTCATATTACAATAAAATAAATCATGTAACTACAATATAAAATACTATAAGTATTGAAATTTGTTAAAGATCACAAAATTATGAAATATATAATAAATACAATAAATAAATATATATATATATATATATATATATATATATATATATATATATATATATATATATATATATATATATAACATAATATAAAATTAAATGACTTTAAGTGAATGCATATTAAGCGAATATTTACTATAATATATACTAATAATTTATATTCAATATAAGACCTAGTTAAATATTTGAAAGTAGTTTTAAAGATAAAAATGACATTAAGAGGTTAAACTTAGTATTTAACTAAAAATAGAATGTCTTAACAACACAGATTTTGCAACAGCTATAGGGTGTAAGAAGAAACTGAGTTGGTGTTTCCCAAACAACTTTGTTGGTGTTAGAAGAAACTATGGGAGTGGGGTGATGAGGGCTTTTACTTCCTGTACCTCCACAATTTCTTTGTACACTCCATAAAAATGATTTATGTATCATAGTTTGGAATAAGGTTTTCGGAATTTTTAGAATAAGATTTTTAAAATGAAATTTTTGGAATAAAATTTTCAAAATAAGATGTGTTTCGAAACAAGATTTGGGAAATGTATATAATATCTTCTGAAATTAGTTTTTCGATATATCTCTAAATGAAATGTGTTATTGAAATAAATTTTTCAAAACTTGTTTTTTCCGCATTTTCTCTCTTCTTCTTCCTCTTGTTCTGTTTCTTTCCTTCTTTCTCTACAAGAGGGATGATGATAGAAGAGACAACATTTGTGTGTTGTAATGATGAAAAGTGTTGGAGTATTTTTCTCTTATTATGGACTACAAATAGTAAATTTGAAGTGCAGGAAGCAATAGCCGGTAATGAAGTGCCGAGTACAAATAATGGCCCAAATCAATGAAGGCCCATCTAGATAGCTGATTGGATCAAACAATTTCCAAAAAAAGATCACGTGTCAAATTCCTATTGGCTGAGATGACAAATAACAAACGTGGAATTCCCATATAAAGCTACGATCCCCAACCTCATGGTTACTCACTCACTGTCGTAGTAGTAGCGGCGAAACTGAGATCACAGATGGCGAAAACGACGTTGTTGCTGCTCTGTACGGTGCTCCTCTTCGGAACCCTAGCTCTCGCCCAGGTCTCAATTTTCTTATTCAACATTAGATTAGTCGCTTTCTCTGGGATCAAAGGAATGGGTTAACTGTGGAGCTTGAGATCGAGACTCTATTTTATTAGGGGGGAAATCAATCACTATATCATCTCAATCTAGAATGAAATTCCGTGCCATAGAAATATTTGAACTGCAATTGTGTTTGACGCCTACTTCAATTCTGCTTACTTTATCTTTTATTTTGAATTTATTGGTTAATGTGTGGGTTCACAGGCGAAGAAATCAAAGGAGGAATTGAAGGAAGTGACCAACAAGGTTTTCTTTGATGTTGAGATCGATGGAAAAGCTGCAGGTCTCTTAGCTTGATTCTTTTTATGCCTTTTATTCTCTGTCTGTTATGTCCTTGTTTTGCTTTCATTGATTTGATTCGAAGTGAAATGAGATGATAGATGACTAAAGATTCCTTCTAAAATTATAATTGAGTAATGTCACGCACACTTTAACACAAGTCATTTCCCATGAGCAAATATAATTGAGTAATGTTACACACACCTTAACACAAATCATTTCCCATGAGCAAATATTAAACAAACTTATTTTACCAACTATCTACCTATAATGAAGGAATAGTAATTCATGATAGGTAAAATATTGGTTAAATAAGTTTCATTAATATTTGGATTGTGGAAGTGATTTTGGATGTTTTGGTGATGTACGTGGAACTGGGAGGGTGTCGATTTTTTGCTTAATAATGAATAATGAATCCTTATACAATTCTAAATTATCAGAATTCGCTGTGTGTAAATTTGGTTGCTAGAGTCTAGGGAGAACTTTTTGTATTTAGAGGTATATTTTTTTTTGTCCTTGATCAGGTATACTCATAGCTAAACCTGTAAAATTAGCCGGTTTAGGAAAAATCCTCCCCGGAATGGCAACTCATTTTACAAATAAAATTCACCTGGGGTCACAATCCACTTGTACTATAGTTGATATAGATAAGTTATTCCACTGTTATTAGATACACCATGGCTTCCATGGCAGATTTTTTTCCAACCGCCATAGTATGTAAAGGGAGGCACGCTATCTCAGCAACATAATGTTAGATTATATGTTGCGATTGTTGTCCTTCCACTATCTATCATGGATAACGCTGAGTTGATGTTTCATCATTCATCTTCCCCATAATTTTGAGTATGAAACTTTGACCGTTGGTATTTATGCTATATGATGATTGACTTTCCAGGTCGTATTGAAATCGGTCTTTACGGGAAGGCAGTTCCAAAAACTGCAGGTTCGGTTTCTAAATTCTCTGCATTATCAATTATCATTTTTAATGTTAACTGAAGCCTTGTTTTTATTTCCGTTTCTGCAGAAAACTTCCGAGCTCTTTGCACAGGTGAGCTTGTTTCTGCTTCTTCCATGTATTGGTGTTGATCATATAATAGTTAGAGAACTTGTTTCCATCCTTTTATTGAGTTTCAAATTCAGTCGTGTTATAATAAATAAATTCATTCAACGTAAGAAATGATGAGTAAAAATGGAGCTGTAATTAGACTGCTCATTAGAACAAATTGAGGACAGCTTTAATAGGAAGACGTAGTTGAGTTCTTAGAGTGAAAGTGGATTGTTCTTTATTTCGTGTCATGGTTCTTTTCACCGATATATGAGTTTAATATCATTTCCTCTTCCCTTAAATAATATTAGATAATGATATCACTGCTTGAATTTATAATGTGCACATGTTCATCTTACAAATTAAAATACATTATATATTAAATTTACATTTTGTCCAAATTATTAGGGGAAAAGGGAATTGGTAAGAGTGGAAAGCCTCTCCATTACAAAGGTAGCACATTCCACAGAATTATTCCTAGCTTTATGATCCAAGGAGGTGATTTTACACATGGCAATGGAATGGGCGGAGAATCAATTTACGGAGAGAAGTTTGCTGATGAGAACTTCAAGTTAAAGCATACTGGACCAGGTAATATTCTTGTATTGTTATAGTTGTTTGTTGTTAAACCAAAATTCAAACGAACCTATGATGGTATTAAGCCTTTTTGTTATTTTATGTATGAACAGGGATTCTGTCAATGGCAAACGCAGGCCCTGATACCAACGGTTCACAATTTTTCATCACAACTGTGACAACAAGCTGGTAATTCAATCTAGATCAAAAAGTTTCTGGAAGAAAACAAATATCAAAATCTTTTGTATGTTTTATATTTGTATTGTGCATAATGCTTTGAATCTGCTGTGATCTTAAGCATCAATCTGTGAAGGCTGTATTTCCTTCCTGTAACCATTTGTGCAGATTGTGTAGTGTTACTTCAGATATATAACCCGAGCTTTTTTTTATTTTTCATTGGTGAATTACGTCGTGGCCATGCATTAAGAATTTACTAACTATTAATGTATATATGTATTTGATAGGTTGGACGGAAGGCATGTTGTTTTTGGAAAAGTTCTTTCTGGAATGGATGTTGTTTACAAGATTGAAGCTGAAGGAAGGCAAAGTGGCACTCCCAAGAGCAAGGTTGTGATTGCTGACAGCGGTGAACTTCCTCTATAAAATGTGCACGTCAATTCTCAACCAGGACTTGTTGAAGGTGTTTCCAGTTTTTATTCTGTGTACGGATCACTTAACTTTTCATAAGCATATATGCTCATAGGTTTATGGTTATTTGTGTTTGTGGAACTTAGTAGATGAACTTTTCTCCTAATTATAGAATGGGAAATAGCATTTTTGAAGTGAAATTTATGGAGAAAAGTTTGTGAACATGACTGTCCAAGATAAATAGCATTTCATAGTTTGGAGAATCTTAACTTTGTTTATAAATACTTAATTTAGTGTTAAAGTCGTTTGATGTTCTTGATTTCCTAAAATAAAGTAAATCTTTTAAATTATCTTCAATCATAGTGATGTATGAGAGTAACTTTTAAAATATGAGCACTAAATTTGAAATTTGTTTATATTTAAATTTACTAAAATTTCTTTTAATATTTAATTTTAAATACACAATTAAGTTTGGAGTTAAGAAAACAAAACTCAATAAAGTATAATTGTGTGATTAAGATTGTTTTTGACAAATGAGATGGAGTGCTAGTAACTTTGTTTCGATCCTAAGAATTGTTTGTTCTGCAATTGTTGAGAAAACTAGTTTTTTTTTTTTTAATTGGTCCTAATTTTCTACTCAAGGCAAAGGTTAAACTTCTTTTAAAAACTAAACTTCGTAGAAAGTATATTTGTGAAATTGTTTTAATTGAAAAACATGGTATTTTTTTTTTCTTCTAAATTATCGTTCATGTAAAATCTCGATCTTGGCACTAACCTGTCCCCTCAAGCCTAAGGGGTTCAATCAAGCAGTCTTGTTTCTTACCAAAACCATTAAAAGAAAAGATTGTCTTCTTCTAAATCTTCCTTTTTCATTTTTTTCTTTCTTTTAAGTTTACTAGTTGCAGGGAATATCCATGGCCCGAAGACTCAATGTTCATTCCCACCACAGGACTTTCGATAAACATGATTTGTGTATAAGTTAGAGTCGTCAAAATGGATATTCTGGTCCGACCTGGCTCTATTCACTAAAGATTGATCATTTAGTGAGTCAACTCAACCCGACTCACTTATTAATGAGCCAATAAAATTTAAATATAATTTTTTTAATTTTCAGTCAAAATTAAATTATAATTCTAATTAAAATCTAAATAAACTTCAATAAATTCAAATACAAACTAAAATCACAAAATTACAAATTACTTGTGTCGGCTAAAAAAACAAACATGACCCAAATACAAATCTCAACTTAAAAACAAATACTTATGCAACCCTTTATGTGCAGGTTGGTGAACCAACCCGACTCCCCATACTAAGTGAGCCAGGTCAAAAATCAACCCGTATCGAAATTTATAAAAAAATTTTAACCAATCCAACATAAACCTGTGGTGAGCAGATTGACTCGCGAATTTCAACCCATTTTGACAGCTCTACTAGCCAACAAATAGTTACCATCCTGATATAAATATAATCAATACTATGATAGTATGAAATTATATATATATATATATATATATATATATATATATAATTGTTAAAATCATTATGCACCACATATTGTTGTAATCAATTTTAGAGGTCCTTGTTACAATATGGAACAATTACTAATTTTCACTCTGAGGATAGGAGATAAAAGTTTATAGCTTAAAGGCTCACTCTTTTTACTCACAAACACCACTATTTTGGTTTGGATAATAATATTTTTAATGGTAAAGCAATGTTGGTTGTGATAGCTTATGTAATCAATTTCTACAAGTATATATATATATATAAAAAAAAAAAAGTTAACTTGTTAGCTCCAAGAAGTTTACCGGACTTCACCAAAAAAACGATGTCATTCAGCTTCTACACTTGGAATTGTTAACTCTTGAGTTTAACAGTCATGCCTTTTTGAGTCAACTAACAGCATAAAAATACAAAGTTGAATGCAAAATCCCTGAAAATTAAGTAAAATATGATTACATATTCACACCGCTGAGTAATTAGCCTACTCTGGAAATGCAATTCAGACTCGTACAACCAAACTCCATTGAGCTACAGGTTATACATGATAGGATAGACCAAAACGTCCCAAGATCTAGCTTGGCTAACATATAATGTACATGTCAAAGTAACATCTCTAATTTATTTATTTTGGCCAGGCTAATGATCTAATATGGTACAACAAGTTCATACACATAACTTATGCATCATGTTTTAATCAATCAGTGCTATCACTGTCACTGTTGGTGTCCACAAACCTATACTCTCTCCATCCGCTGAGCTTAATCAACACAGTTCCCTGGTTCTCTTCCCTCCATTCAATTGCTTCTCTCTGCAAAAGCTCTATCACCTGTGATGACAAAATCACAAGAAAAATAAACCACCCTTTAGAAACAACTCAATTTCCTTTTTAATGACCAAGTTTCAAAATGTTGACCAATATGTAAATACATTGAAAACTGTTTCACTCTATATGTAAGAGAATAGAAGATAAGATGGAAGAGGGTGGATCAAACCATACTGATTGTTTCAGCTTAGACTTTCCAAAACCATGAGATCCACATCCAGTGATGACCCTTAGTCTCTGCACAGCTGAAGCAGAGATATGAAACAAAGGCAATCAGATAAATATATAGATGTAAATATAAATGCAATTCAATAAAGCAATGTTGGTTTAGTCTTAAAGTCTTGAGAACATGTGAGAACCTAGGTCCTCAGAAATGCTTACAGGGAACATATGATCCAAAGAGAAGGTGGAGTTTCAGCATTCTCATTGCTGGTTTCACGTGCTGCCCATGTAAATCAATAGTTATCACGTTTTCTATGCCCTTGTTTCTGCATATATCACTAACAGTAGCTTAATACGAGCAACATGAGGCGATTGTTAAAAGGAAAGTTCTCTGGCTTTAGATTTTAAATAAATCCACGAACCTAGCTACGAATATATCATGGCTGGCCCTAGTGTCTGCTTTCTGAGCTTTTTTAGTTTGTTCTTTACCCTAGACAGACATAGAAATAGTTAACATCATATAACAAAGCAACCCATAGTAAAGGTTCGGACAAAATACAGTTAATGTCAAGGTTAATGAATCCAGTTTCAAATGGTGAAAAGATAAAATTTCACAGATTATTATAAATATACATCTCGAAGAAAGATAAGAGTCATATTTTCCACACAAATTCTGCTGTTCTTTTCAAAGAAGAATAGACCTGATCAGAAAGATAAGCAGCATAAGATCGATCTCCTTTGCTGTACGCTGTTGCAGCCTACAAAATAATATGACCCTTGTATGTTATCAACTGACATTTGAGCTCAATAGCAAACTGGCTTAAAGATCACAATGAAATATTCCCTACTTTCTTATAATAAGATTTCACTGAATCCCACTGCTGGTTTGAATCTTCCCTAAACACATGATATTCATCTCTCTTAGCTACAAATGAGAAAAGCAAAAGAATCAAATGAGCTACCGTGGTTCAAATTCAACATCATCAAGTAAACCATCAAATTGAAGCATACAAAAATAAGACAATCAAAATGACTAAATACACAATAAGATTGGAGTAATTGAACTTTTATAGTTGGATAGCTTTTCACTTCTCTTTTCCTCCTTTTATTTCTACAATAAGAAAGTGTTCTTATTGGATAGGCTACCAAAGGGTAGCATTTTAAACAAGTAGAGATTGTTAGGACAATTTTAAAAATTATTCTGATAACTAATTCTAATAAAACGTATTTTACTTTCTTATATATAACTATTTGGTTTAATTGCACATTTGGTTCCTTAGATATGGCAATTGTGTGGTTTTGGTATATCAGACTCTAATTGCATGATTAGGTCCTTTTGGTATGTATTAAAATTGCGCAACTTTGGTCCCCTGTTAGTCTTCAGTTAAATATTTCACAAATTCTGTTAATGTGATATTGGATTATAAGGTGACACCTAACATGTTGCCTCATACATATGTTATCATGGCTATATTACACCTTTGGTTAATCATGGAAGACCAAAAGAGCAATTAAGTCATGTCAGCGTATATGTCAGGCAACACATCAGTTACCATGCCATCATCCAGTGACACATCCACAAAGCTACATACTTAACAGTATCAATGGAGGGATCAAAATCGCACAATCAAGATACTTGACCAGAAGATTCAATTTGCACAATTGAAACCAAGGTGGACAAAATCGTACAATTATAAAACTCCAGAAACCAAAAGTGCAAGCCTAACTATATTTGTTTCCTAATTTATCATTGGGATTTCATTTCCATTTAACAATAATATATCACCCAACTTTCCTCCAATTATTTTAACCTTTTATATTTTTTAAGAATAAATTTATTTTCTATTTTACCCTATATTAATTCCTATTTTTTTCTGAAGAAAATCATTGAAGACAACATACCACAAGCATTGCTTGAATGCTTGTGCTGCTTCTACCAATTGAACGAGATCAAGACAAAGAAAAATGTGTTTGAGAAGAACCCCATTTCACATTTTCTGACAATATTCAAGATCCAACCTTTTCTAACAAACTGTACCAATGTAGCCAGAGGTAATCTTGCCAAAAATGCATGATGTATCCTCCTTGCTCTGACTCAGGTTGCCTAGGATGGCAGGCCCCCAAGCCACCTGGCCACACCACATAGAGAGAGGTAACTCAACCATATTAATTTCATTAATCCTTAAAATGAGTGAATTTCAATCCAACATACTCAATAAAACAACCAACAAAGACCCATTTCAAAAATCATAATAAAAAGTAAAAGACAAGGAGAAGGAAGCAGGCAACAGATCATAAAAGTATTTGCAATTACTGAAAATCAGCCAACTAGTTTAGAATAGTAAAATGGAACCACAAAAGCAGTAATCGACAAATACTGTTCAAGATAAGCCAGCAGTTGCAAGTATTTCAAAATTGCCATTATGTACCATATGTACGTTGCTGAGATTCTGCAACAAGTGGGGAAACATTGAACCCGGGTCCCAAAGACTGAATTTTCTTTACTACGTTTCTCCAATTCATGCTATCTTTGTCATGTTCAGCGCTTTTGGGAAAGTTAAACAAAGATTCCAACACTTTCTGAGGAATGTCAGACTTCGCACATTCTGAGCTAATAGATGAATCAACCATAGAATTAGAGAGGACCTCCGCATATTTCCTAAAACCAAGAAAAAACTAAGCTAGTGGAGTTAAGGTAGGTTCCGAATACCAAGATCATTTTTTAAGAGGATGTTGAGATTTGAATGCAGGAAGTTGCAAGGGCTAAGCATAAATGATAGAATACGAGATTAAAGTAACAGGCAAACCAAATTAAAAATAATAAGTTATATAGAGTTCTTATTTAATTTGGTACTATAGTTGTCTTGAGAGTGCTGAACCAACATGCAAACTACCCCAGCTGTCTTCTTCTCCAGCCCAATATTATATCACTAATTCAATCAGTACAAAAGAGGCACGTGTAATATCTAAATGCCTGACTCTCAGGAATTCGGCCAACATTTACCTCAGGTTCAAGATTGAATTTACTACAGTTTAATGCAATGAGTTGAGAATGATAATATTTGACCTGCTTAGTATAATTACAATCCTAGTGGATGTAACAGAATTTCATCAAAATGAATGTACCCTGAGTAAATCTATAAACTTCTAACACTTTAAAGAGCAAAAATGTATATGTAAAGATACAATTGCAATATTATGCATTAAGAGATATTTATCGGAAATTCAATTGCCAACTACCTACAATGATTTTACTTACCAGGTTACTTCTATAGCTAAATATAATGATTTGATGAAACAGGTCAAAAGATGTTTCTTTATCATTGATAGATCCTTTGAGTTTCATTTTTTTGTTTGGAAGGAGGGGCATCATGAGATAGAAACAGAAAAAGCTACAATTTATTGAGCCTATACCATGAAGTAGCAAATAGTACATTGATATAATTTACCTTCCAAAGGATCCAAGAGACCATATATTATCCGACATATCACCATCTGAAGAAATAGATGTGGACTCTGATCTCCTCTCTATCAACTGTTACAAAAAACTGCAATTAATACTATGTACAGCTATGACACCCTATTTGTGTAATGTATCCATATCCGATACTTTAGGATACTTTATTGATACTTATCAATGAAGTATTTAATTTATAAAACAATAATACTTTTATGATGACTAAAATTTAAAAAATTTTATTTTGACAAGTTTAGTACATTTGATTTTAATTTGGATTCACACAATAGCAATCATATATTTATCATGTTTTCAAAAAAAAATTAAAATTTCTTAATATGCATATATCACATATTATATCCTATTATTTTCAAAATAAACGTATCGGAGTATATAAGATACGTGTCGTATCTGATACATGTATCGTACTCATGTATCATAAATGAACAGTAAGGGTGCAGATATTGAAGTTAAAAATACCTCCAAAATAAACAATTTACAACTAATTAGAGTTGAATAGACAAATAATATAAAAACTATATGATGTAGTGTAATTGCAGTAGCTTAAGAAATAGGAACATTACTGAGTTTTTGAGAACACAAGACCAGTTCAAAAATAAAACAAGCGCAAATTTGAAAATAGAATTAAACACAATTCATTTCTGCCACTTACACTGTCATTGGGGTCAACAAAGACTCTCCCATCATCTACGTTGTCTACTCTGTAGTTAGGGTGTCTACCAGTACTGGATTTCTCAATTGTAGATCCAGCTAAATCAAGCAATACATTTGAAGCCTGGAAAATCATTCAAAGCTAATCGTGTTACAAAACTAGCATAACTTTACTTGATCTGAATGGCTCCCTAAAACTCTTGTAGAGATGTGAAAGTAGATACTGCAACACCACTACTATCCATTCACACAAAAATGTCCACAGAATTAAAAGGAAATACAACTAGAATAGCCCCAAATAGTGGCCAACAAACTCAAACTAAAAAAGTGGTGCCATACAAACCAAAGAAACATTGATACAACATTGTATGCACATGACACAATATTGCATGGGAATACCTCAAAGTATAAAAATCATAAATTAATACGGCTACAACAACACATAAAATTGACATTAAAAAACTAAACCACAAGAGAAAGTACAAGTCCTTATGTATACATAACGAATAAATTTATCTGATTATTTTGGTATTATACCGTATTGGGATAAAATTTTAAAAATAAAAGTAAAAAAATTGTACAGATATGCAATGTCCAACATGGATACATACAAGAAACAGTTATGACACGTCATTGCTATCATTTTGAAAGTGTGTACTTATACCAAATAAGAAAGAAAAACAATAGATTATGTCTACAAAAATGTACCTGTGTTTTCACTCTGTTTCCTATTTCTCAAATTTGATTCAGTTCAGATATATATGTATTAAGTAAACTCAAAATCTAAAAGACTTACGACAAAAAAAACTTTCTAATCAACCTGCACCCATAAGAGATCCCCAGAAACACAGCTGACAAGCTGAGCCTGAGGATATCACCATCTGCTTTAAATATATCCACCACAAAAACAACAAAAGGAGAACAAACAAAAAGAGAACAAAAAAAATAATTTTTTTTTAGTACAGAGACAACAATTAACTGACTAAAAGTAATAAGTGCCATATTGAAAAAATAATAAACAAGAACATCAAGTGCCAAGGACAAAATTTTACAATCTCAAATTGCCACCATTACCCTTTCAATATCATATCCGCACTGACCTGCAAACACAAATTCCAAAGTCAGGCCATAAATAATAAACCAAAAGAAACTAGTCTACTACACAAAAATATCAAAACCGCCTCATAGAAATTAGTATACAATTTCTTCAATAAGATTGCTTGCCAGCTTTAAATAAATAACTATGCAAAGACAAATTCTTGCTTGCTATAACGCACAAGCAAAGACAAAAAGTCTAAAAGCAACATCAAATCACTTTAAGGAAGAGGAATAGTTTACTTCTATTTAAACTCAAGAGACCATCTAAGTTTCCTTTTAGAATCACATCAAATGTTTGAATCTAATAAAATTTTGGTTTCATTACTCATTTAGTTCTTATAGATATACTATCTTTACTTTTTATTTAGCCTCTACACAATAAATTATTTACTTTAATTGCTATGCATACTTTTTTAAAATAGCTTTAGCACTTATATGCCAAATAACATATTCAGGTATAGAGACTTAGACCTATTACAGAATTGAAATCAAAACTTCAAAAAATAAAGTTTAACATTTAGTCATTTATTTTCACAGCCAACAAATCCCGCATCCATGCTGAATTCCTCATCAGGTTTCAATATACAAAATCTAAAAATGAAAAGCAAAAAACATCAAAAAGGGCAATTTACTTACAAAGAACGTCTCTAACAACAGCCAAGTTAAGATCACAATCCTCCCCAAGCATAGAGCAGAGGAACTGCTCTGCCTTCTCCATGTCAAAAACTTCATCATTAGCACTAAACCCTTTGTTGCTTCCCTTGTTCCTCCTCACATACTCCTTCCCCAAAACCGTTGAAACAGTGCCAGTTGAAGCAACCACCTTTTTCTTCTGCTTCCCCCCTTTGAAACCGCCCACAACAACTCCCTCCCCACAATTCCGTTCCGCCTCCTCCTTCGACCCCAAATCCATCCCCGAAGAAGAAGAAGAAGAAGTTCCACCGCCACTGCTTCCACCACTGCACGAAGAAGAGCAACAAGAAAACGAATCCTCCGACAACCCCTTCCTCAGGATCTCTGAAGCCCTTTCGAGATCACACCCTGCAATGTCATACGCTATAGAAGCCTCCCTTATTGAAGACAAGGAGAAAGCGTCCACCAATGCCTCCAAAACCCTTTTCTTTCTCTCCTCTTCTCCCTCCACAACCCCTTCTGCTCCTTTTCTCTCCTCACCCTTCTTCGGGGGCTTCGGTCTCTTCTTCTTCCTCGGGCTCTTCATATCCGAACAGGACGAAACGGATCTGGGTCCTGCCGAAGGAACGGAATTTCAGACGAAAACGGGGTCGAATATTCGTTGGGAGGGTGAAAGGAGAGATTTTGGAGAGGGAATGGTTGATGGGTGTAGAAGGCGGAACGGCATGGCAGAATCTCACAGTTTGTGAAGAAAACCAATAGCATGAGACAAAAATTATTTTTTTGATGACAAGAAAAATAATAAGTAATAATATTTATATATTATTAAATGGATAATAAGAAATTAATTATTTTTCTCTGCTGCAGATAAATAAAAGATAGATAGAATGGGTTAGGTCAAATTGTGTAAAGTTTTTAACAACATCAGTCAAATCAACTGTCATTTTTTATTGATAACAATCTTTTTCTTGTTAATAATATGATTACTATCATTTTTTATTTGATACAATCTTTTTCTTGATAGTGATATGATACGATATATAGAAATTCTCACAAGAGTCGGTAGTTTACACATTATAAGGTAGAATATTCTCACACAATCAATCATATTATTGATAGAAAAATTGGTTAATTTTTTCTGATAATATAAATATACTTTTAGTACTTATATATATATATACTTATTTATATATATATATATATATAAATACTTTACAATCGTAATATTTGTACGGTAAACTAATATCCTTACAGTTAATCGTAATACTTGACGTGACAGGACTCAATTCAACATCACAAAAATAAATTACTAGTTGGTTCTATTAGTTTTGATTGGTTGTTGGTATATATCTATATCTATATAATCCTCTAGGAGCAAAAAATGTGAGAGATCGAAAAAATTGAAAAATAAAATTGGATATGGGTCGAATTCTAATGGATACAAATTAAAATGGATAAAAAAACATATTCAACGGATATATATGATCGAATTTGGGTATAAATTTGTTTTTTAAAAGATATCTGATCCGACCATTAAATATGTTATACTCTTATGTTAAAAGTAAAAAGTCCAATCCAATTTTACTGATTTATTTATTTCACTGTGTCTCACATTACCACAAACCATCATCACGTTACTGCATACTATTACTGCACTTTTATTGAACCTTCACGCTACCACATACCATAACCCCTCCCCTTCTTCACTCATGGTTCCCATTTCAAGTTCAAAAAAAGTAACTTTTTTATTTCCTATTTCACACATAGTAAAGAAAGAACCCCTCATTATTTGTTTGGTTTGGTAAGTGTTTTACTTTTGGCTTGCTCTACAAATTCCAAGCATGTATGTTCTTTCTTTTGTAATTGGAGGTTCATTATTTTATCAATGATTGATAAACTTACAAAATCTATTAAACTTTATAAATTCAGTCAACATATTTATTTAAATCCAATAATTTTTTTATTATTTATACAAATTAAAATTAAATCCAAACAACCCGACCGTATTTAACCACAATCGATATTATCCATATCCAAATAACCCAACAACAAAAATGGTCGGATTGGATTTTAAAATATTAAATTTGGGTTATGCTGGATTGAGCATATTGAACCTGAACCCGATCCAACCCCACTGCCGCTCACCCCTATAATCGTCAATGGGTTATAACCTGCGAACTAACCCGACTTATCACGGGTTCGGGTCGGATTGGATTGAAAAAAAATTACTAATTTTAATACGGATTAAAAATGAACTCAATCCATTAAGAATCTGGCTCATTCGAATTAAACTTGTGATGAACCAGGTTGACTCACCAACCTGCTAATAAATTTTAAATATTAAATTAATATATATATATATATATATATATATATATATATATATATATATTATATAATATATATTATATAATATTATATATATATATATATATATATATAGTTTTGAATTAATAGGTAACATTATTGTTATTACTGTAAAATTAATTTAATTATTTAATATTTAATCTTTTAATATTATTAGTTAACATTAATTTTTTCTTGTTTTATTGTAGATGAGAATAAAGAAGATGCTTCAAGAGATGAAAATATTGTGGACTTATCCATTCAAGACTCTAATACTATAGTTTGATAAGTAATAAGAATGATTTGATGTTAGATAGTAATTTATATTTTTGTGATTTTGGTTTGTATTTGGAGTTTAACATAATTTGGGATTTTATTTGGATTGTATTGAAGTTTATTTATATATTAATCGAAATTATAATTTAGTTTTCTTGAGATTAAAGAAAAATGTGTTTTTTTTTAATTGAGCCAGTGAGCCAACCCGTTTAACCCGTCAACCCATGGTGGGTCGGATCGGATCGGGTTCTAATTTTGTTGGTTCGCTAATAAGTGAGTCGGGTTGGATTGACCCACTAAGTGGTCAACCCGTC
>Ga0214545_1004672_pt1 | contig 25463 bp, 7 predicted proteins | sample CNSS4metaG_FD_160064 | JGI IMG/M metagenome (GOLD analysis project Ga0214545, IMG submission 160064) | Root nodule microbial communities from cowpea collected in UCLA plant growth center, Los Angeles, California, USA - CNSS4 | ecosystem: Host-associated > Plants > Roots > Nodule | place: USA... | reverse complement strand
GCTATGTTTTTGTTTTATATATATTTGTTTTTAAAATATATATATATATATATATATATATATATATATATATATATATATATATATATATAATATTAAAGTGCTCATATCTTTATTTAGTACACCACTTAAACAACAATGATCAACACCATGACAGAGAACTTGAAGTTATTTTTCCTGTTTGGTTCACTGTATATGCATACCTACTTGGCAGCCCATGGAGTTTTTTTGTGTACTGTCACAACCTTTAATGTGTTCCCTGTTTGGTTTTTTTTTTTTTTTTAATATACGCTAATTGTAGTGATGCACATAGAAGATATATAGCGGTTGGTTTAAAGCATAAAGTTAAAATTAAACTTTGCTTTTGTTGGAGATTATGGAATTGGAGAAAAGTGGAAGTGAACTCTTAATACATGTGTAAATGATTTTGTTGTAATGCAAATTGATTCTTGGGTAATCTTTTGTATATACAGAGATTTCATGGAATGCAATATTATCATCATTCAGATAGTCCATTGTCGAGTGAAAGTAGCTTGATCATAGAAGAAATGAGCAGAACCAGTCCTTATAGCCCAGAGGAGAAGAAAGTGAGGATTGAGAGATATAGGAGCAAGAGAAATCAGAGGAACTTCGGCAAGAAAATTAAGGTATAGTTTTTATTTTTATTTTTAGATGCAGTTTTCTGATAAACTTTTATATTGCAATCTCACTACAATACTTGAAATAGTGAATATGTACCATCGAACTATGTGAATATTATTTTTCATATCAGAAAAAAAGTGAAAGTGAGATTTGGACGAATTTGAAACAAACTGCAGTATCATGGACAGATGAAGAGGAAAGTTGGTGCTGAAAAACCATGTTGCCGTATAGAAGGTTGCATCATATCATGCTAAAATCATAGAAGGGTTTGACAAATCCTGATCGAATTAGTGATTCTTTCAACACAATCTTTGCACGATAGAGACCTGTAGGCTGCACAGGGGATATTAATTAAAGACTATACATAATAGTGACTTCATGTGTATGTTAGTGTTAGTGTGTTGCAACCGGACCTGATTTGTAAAGTAAGAAAAATCTTCTCACATATCTGTCTCATTCTGTAGGGTAACTAGCTAGTAGCCCCATTACTGTAACGTCTAGGAGGAAAGAAACAAATAAGACACTGTATATAGCAATATTGGTCCACCACAACACTGTTTAGTGTTTGGTCATGATGCAACCACAACATAAATATTAATTTGTTTTCTTCTGGGAATCAGTATGCATGCAGGAAGACATTGGCAGATAGCAGGCCACGAATCAGAGGACGATTTGCAAAGAATGACGAAATTGCAATGAACCCTCCACTTCAGTGGAGTCACATGGGTAATGGAGAGGAAGAGGATGAAGAGGAAGAGAATTGGGTCAATTTCTTTGATTCCATAGTTCCTGCAAATCTTGCTCAAGAGCCTCATGGAAATAATTCCTCCTTTGGCACATTCTATTAAAATAATTACATGCTTAAATGACTAATTTGTATGCTTTGATTGTTTTGGATTTTGTAGTGGGTAATGTAAATATATGGTACTTATTTGAATCATGGATGTGACCATGTGTAGTATTAGACTTCAATCTGGGGTGAAGTTTTAGTGCCCTTTATGTTTTTATAGACTAGGCCTCAGTAGCAGCAACATTGTGTTGTTGGGTTAAAAACTTCTACAAATTGTACTTGGGGTTTCTATGTGATGTATTCTATAAATTATATATTTTTACACTAAAGTCATTTTCCTTTATAAGCTTGAGTGGAGAGGGGTAAAGAAGAAGAAAGAAGCAGTAAATTAAACAAAAAAAGTGGATACCCAAAAAGATATCAGAGATTAAAATAACTGTTGGTAAGTGGTGACCGTCACTTTCCCTATGGTGTGATGTAGCCATCACTTCTTTACAGTGTGGATTTTGGACAGAAATGGAGTGCTGAGAATTTGTCTTTAAGCTCAATCAAGAAGCCCTTTTTCCACTTTAAAGAAACATGTCACCCTTGGATTATAACAGGGTGAAAAGCTCAGAAAAAAGGTAAGAAATTTACCTTTTGGCTATTGTTACATTTGCATATACTGCCAGATTGGCATCGAAGAATGAAGAGTGACCTCTATGCTACACATTGAACATTTTTTTGTTTGGTTGGATGCTATGAGAGAATGGAGGAGAATGTGTATTGTGGTTTTTTTTCACTGTTTTGGTGCAGTTTCGTAAATAGGTTATTACAAATGCCAGATTTTAGAAAATTATAATAATGAGTGAATCATATTTATGATTCAAGACTTTATATTGAATAAATCGATAACATGAATTTGATTTGAAAGATTATTTTTTATCTTTTAACTAAAGTTATATATGATAAATATCACTTCAATTCTCTTTTTTAGTTGAAGTGGTACTTGTTACGCAGGACAACAGCTAGAAGCAAAAATTAAAGTCATACTTGCTTATATATTCGACTTTAATTCAAACATAAAACCACCGAAGTCGTATTTGTTATATAAATTTTCATTAAAAAAGTGGACTGTGTTGTACAATTAATTATAATATATTTTCAAAAATTAATCAAATTAAAATGCTCTTTGGCAAATTTTGTTAAAGAAAAAAAAATCATCTTGTATGATTTGTGTCATAGATTTGAAGTCATTTTCCGTAAACATGGCTTCTTAAATACAAGATCATGAATGTCATACAAGTTACTCATTGTTACTTCTTTTAGATTTATTTTACAAAATTACACCAAAATTATAAATGATATCGTATAACATAAAAAAACTTACTAATTATTATAAAGTTGAGATATTAAAGGTTAGTCTTCTATTGTTTTATATATATATATATATATATATATATATATATATATATATATATATAATTTTGAATAAAGGGTTTTAAAACTCGTCCTATGGAATTCCGTTTATAATGTACCATTTGAAATTATTATCACTTTATTTTTTTATTTTAATAAGAATGTAAATGTAATTTTAGTATAAGAGTCTCTTATTCTATCCAACATTACTATTTATCTTTTTGTTTCCTCCTCTATAATTTTATTGTTCATCTTCCAAGCGTTTTAGTATTCAAAACATTTACATGATAGGTGGTAGCAAAAACTACCAACAGAAGAGTTGAGGATTAGAGTGATAACCACTGCTCACCTCCATCATCACCGTTGAACTACATTGCATGGCACACCATTCAACCCAACAACGACCACTCAGTCTTCGTCGAGGATGACTAACCCTTTTGCATCTCATCTCCATTGCGTGTCTTTGTGGTGCACCTTTGTGCCTTTGTGTATCTTTGTACTTCCCCGTGCATCTTTGTGTTTGCATATATCTCCACACCTCCATGCATCTTCATGCCTTTGTGCATCCTTGTTGTTGCATATTGAACATGACAACAAATCATGGGCATTGAAAGGTAACTGGAAAGACGGTTAAACCAAGAATGGTGTCTTTCACTATTTCGATGTGGTGCTTATAGAGCTTCTAACGACACGACATAACACAACACAACAAAGCCTGTGATTTGGGTGAAGGGATGATGAATAAATAAACTAAATGAGCTATAAAATAATACCAATGACATATTTTAAATGGAACCACAATGAGTTTCAAAATCCAATTTTTTCAAACATCGAAATAATATATATATATATATATATATGTATATATATATATATACACACACACACATATACATCTATACATAGATATAGGATTAAGTATGTTTTTAGTCCCTGAACTTTGATCAAAAATTGTAATTCGTCTTTGTCTGAAACTTTGATATATTTTGGTCCATAAACTTTAGACATTAGTGAATATAATGTCTTTTTAATCCAATTACGTTAATTTTTTTTGACGTGTCGAACGTTTTTCATGTTAATATTGGAGTTGTTTACACTGTTTGACACATTCTCGATTTAATATCTGCTGAGAGATGTGTTCAACACTTCAAAAAAAGTTAACGTAATTGAGCTAAAATGACTATATTCATTAATTATTAAAGTTTATGATCAAAATGTATAGAAATTTCAGACATTGACGAATTTTAATTTTAGTTCAAACTTCCGGAATTAAAACATACTTAACACTATATATATATATATATATATATATATATATATATATATATATATATATATATATATATATATATATATATGGTTTGCCATGGAAAAGTCAAAGAATGCACCTATGAGTAGCACCTTTTATACATATCCTCATCATGAGATAGAACACAAAAATGTGAGGAATCTTGTTTCGTTTTAGTATCTAACAATCTCTCTTTATAAATTATAATGTTGGGATCAACACAACCGAACATGGATATTATTCTATCTGAAAGTTTTACTTAAAAACTTGTTTCCATAATCAAGAAAATTTAACATATGAAATAAAAAGTTTTGTTTACATAGTTATTTTAATACCTTGAAAGTGTTGTGTTAACAACCACACAACCTCGTAATAATAACAAAAAAAGAAGATAAAACTTAAGTTATAATGGTGAAAAGTTTTGTTTCGTACTTGAGAATTGTGAGACATAATAGAAGCATGTAGACATTGCACGCAGCGATCCGTGGCAGCAGCAAAGTGTGCTTGTGAATGATGATTTTATCGTTTCGTATCACCCAAGGTACTTTCTGACTCAACATTCCACAACGTGTCGTATCAGTGGTTAACTAAGTGTCATGTTGAGAAAGATTGAGTTGACTCACAGTAATCCCTTTTCATTAGTCCAAAAAGCCTATTAATCTGGACAGGTTTAGATTTTTCTCTTCGATGCTTAAATCTTTTTATTTATAATTTTTATATTTAAAGTATAAAATATCTATATTTTATTTTGATTACACGAATTCTAATATCAAACAATTACTAGATCTTTTTAGTTAGTCATTATTTGCTTTACTTATTCTAAAATAATACTTTATTGTTTATCTCTTTTCTGTACAGTATTATTGATTAATTAAAAATTCGAGATTTACAAAGTTTCTTCTGATAACAACATTTAAGTTTGAGATTCTTTACATTTACTCATCTTACAAAATTAATAGACACAAATTTTTAAAATTAGTAATATCATCATATTTCTTTATAATTATTTAATAAAATTGGTAAAACACAATTCATAATTTGAATATAAATCACAATTATCTTGAGGCTTAAAAAATATGATGATTCACAAACTTTTTTTTATCTTTTAATTGAGTTTCATTTATCTTTTATTCCTGCTTAATTTACACTAAAACACTCTTTATTTAAAAAAAAATATGAACTCAATTAATATTTTATAACATCAGTTAATTGTACTTATAAGTTCATTGAATTTCAAATTTTTTGTTTTGAAGTGATATTTTAGCCAAATTAAGTTTCAAATTTAATTCTATTTACAAGTTTTGAACAAAATTTCAGTGGCGCCATTTAGTCGCGCGCCAAAAGAAATAGTCCACTTCATCAATCCGCGTCAACCATCATCCCAAATCGGAACCGTCCACCAACGAACCATCAACGGTCACAAACACTCCGCTGCAACCTCTCACAGATCCACACCACATATAAATAGAAACAGAATTTCCCTCCGATTTCAGAATCTCTGGTGAATTTGGTACAGATCGTGAGTGTTGCTGTCATCGCGATTTTGCAAGGAAGAAGATGTCTGGGCGTGGAAAGGGAGGTAAAGGTTTGGGAAAGGGAGGAGCAAAACGACACCGTAAGGTATTGCGCGACAACATACAGGGAATTACGAAGCCTGCAATTCGGCGTTTGGCTCGTAGAGGTGGCGTGAAGCGTATCAGTGGTCTCATATACGAAGAGACTCGCGGCGTTCTCAAGATCTTTCTGGAGAACGTGATTCGCGACGCCGTTACTTACACCGAGCACGCCAGAAGAAAGACCGTTACGGCAATGGACGTTGTCTATGCCCTCAAGAGACAGGGAAGAACGCTTTACGGATTTGGGGGTTAGGGTTTTTCTTTTCGCTGTTATGTTTCTTCTGACTTGTTTTTGTTTGGTTTTAGTGGTTATCGATTTTGTTTGTCGTTATTATAAATTTTAGTTGTGAATCGTGATCCATGAATAGGTTTGGTTGTTTGTGAGAAATGTAGCACTAGGAAAGTGTGTTTGTGAATAACTACAAAGTATACTTGGGAATTTGGTGATTTTAGCGTTCTGTGTCAGCCAAGGTCCTTTTTGACTCAACATTCCACAACGTTGTTCAGTGAATGGTTAACCAGTGCTTAAGTGTCTTGTTGAGAAGATTGAGTTGACCTACACTAACCCCATTTCATTACAAAAAGCCTATTAATTTGGGTAGGTTAAGGTTTTCTTGTTTCATTGTTTCCATGAATGAATAAATGATGAATAAGCACTTGCTAGATGAAAACGACGTAATGCTTGTCACTCCATTGCTATCATTTTCCACTTTTCTCATTGTAATCATTTGTCAACCGTCCATCCACTGTTAACTCACACTATGCTATCTTGCTTCCCACTTCAATCAATGCCTCCAAAACCAAACAAAAACTGTTATTATAATCCTTCATTAACACATCATTTGACGGCAGATTTTTTTTTTTTTAATATAGATGCAAATTTTACTTTTAAAAGTCAGTTTTGTGATATTGAGTTATATTTAAAATCTACTTTTACATTATCTCAATATTTTTTAATTTTATACACTAAGAGAAGTGTAAATCCCACCTTCCAAATCACAAACACACTTAAGTGAAGCTATAGGTGTAATTTAACTGGGTTACCTTTCACTTTTCTGTAATGAAGTACCAAAATTCCAAGGTCATTATTAACCTATCAGGCACAACTTCAAGGTTCAATCATGTCTTCGATTATTAGCACTGACCACAAAGCAGATTCTCAAAAACATTTCAGAAAAACTAATATATTCTTCTTCAATCAACTAGCATTGGATTTTGGGGGCTACTTGCTTGCATGGACGTATCAACATTAAACTCCTATAAATTTAATGTGATACATTGAACTTTGCATATTTTATATGTTGACATTCTGCTACAAAATTAATCGTAGGAAAATCAATACACAATCATTGCTCATATTCAGTGACCTATAAACGTGATTTGAAAAGACTTTTGACATTAATAAGTAAATCATATTAGATGCTTTGAGAATTTCTTGAATTTTATTTCATTATTTTTGAAGTAAAACCACACATATATGAAAAATGTGTGAATTGCATAAAGGAAAGGTAAAGATTGTTGTGAAAATGAGTTTGGGTCCCTTTGAGTGATGGGAACCCACCCCATTAAATACTTAGCAAATGGATATTTGAATCCATAACAGTGAGCTAGAAGCTATGAATGCAAGCTCTATAATGTTGGAACTTTAAATTGAAAAAAGCATTTCTTAATCATCTCATCATTATTCAAGTGGTAAACTCAAGATATAGGTCATGAAAGAGATTGCCCCTTCCAAAGCAATTCCACAACAATTATTATTTATAGCACTAACAAAAGCACATAGAGAGCCATTAAACTGATATGTAGTAGCAGTTATAAATTAAACATATATTTAATATCAAAAGCATATTAAAGACATATATCGAATAATTAATTTATTTGTATTTTTTTTATCATGTGTTGATTAAGCATGGACTCCAAAAAATAGTAAAAGTAATTTAATAAGTCTTCAATTTTACAAGCATGAGACAGAAAGAAACTAAATTTAAACAAAAAAAAATCAACAATTTTAAAAAACGGAAGGACATTTATATTATATTTAGATGACAGAAATATTCTTTACACCATACTAATAGTACAAATACTTTAATCTAGACATCGAAAAATTTTGTAGCATATTTTATAAGCTATTGCGACCTACTCGTACTTACTAACATTAAAAAAAAAACACCGAAAGAATAACAACGAAATTTACGAAATTAATTTACATGCTCACAGTAAATACAACAATAAAAATAATCTTTGATATGTAGGTCCAAATAAAAGTACAGAACTTAATAAAATCAAACTTTAACATTGATATTTTCATCGATATTTTATTTTGGCAACTTAAGTTCTTAAACAAATAACATATAAATAAGACTCATGTTCTGATCTGACCTAAATTTGTCTATCAACATTGTTAAGAACAATCATTGCGTTTAGGAGGGATACCTTAGAGAGTGGAAGGATGAAGGAATGTGTTTGACCTTGACTCTTAAACGATGTGAGACTTATTAATGTACCAAAACAATTCATATGTTAAAATTATAATGAATTATTAAATATTTTTAATATATTCTTATATTGTATTAACCTTGCTATAACAATTAATCTAAATATAAAATATACAATTTAAAATGTTGATTTAATTAGCTTTTAAGTCAACTAAAATAAAAAAAACATTTATAATTTTTTACAAATTTCATTTACTTATTATTAAGCAAATTTTTACAGCGAGTATGTAACGCCCCATTTGATTTAATGCGTAAAATTAAAGGAAACGTCACACAGAGATAACAATGTAACATAGTCTTAGGGTTCTAAACACAACCCCTACAAAGAAAAAACCAGGCACACCACGATGCCAAAGGAAAACTGAAAACAGATCTAACAAAGAGTGTAGAGTAGAAATGCATAAAGAGATACATGGGCCATAGCCCTAAGGAAAACATGAAGAAAACTCCAGCCCAGAGGGCTAAGCAGCGGAATCACCATTCCCTTGTTGACCACGAGAACTTCGCCCATCTGCTCCCATCAATCAAATTGATGATCATCGCAAGAAAGAACAGCCACATACAATACAACCATGCAACAAAACGGGTAAGCTAGAGCCAACAATTTATTCATCAGACAGTTAAACATATTTTCATCATCCCATATCCATATAACAACCAAGCATGTTATGACTCTTCATTCAATACACTACGACTCGACTCGACTCATCCAGATACGTATAACTTGGTCGGATTCAGCGGATGCTTGCACTTGTGGTGGATACCTCTACTCACCCCGAGCTGCTCAACCCCGAGTTATGTGTTACAAGTGTTACAATGAATTGAATTTCCCTCACCACAAGGTTAGCCCTTACTGAATTTCAGCCCTCCTGCTACTCTCACCACAGGAGTCAGTTCGCTCTAACTAAGACTAACTGGCTCCTTAGAGTGTCAGGATGCAACCTTAACTTGAATCCTTACCTAGTTATACCGATGGGGCACCACCATGAACACCACTAACAGGGGCCAAGGAATTACGTCCCGACCACTGAAGCGCGTCCCTGAAAGTCTCACCTAGAGACCCCAAGGAATTATGCACTGACACAACTCAACCACATTCACATAGCCAAAATAATAATTACCACGCGTAGATATACATCACTCGTACCAACCTTTGAAGCCAACGCCTTTCATGATCTAGACCCAACTCATTCCTACACATCATAGTTTATCCATGTACCAAGGACCTCCAAATCATATCGTTATCATGCCTCTTTCATACCAAACATTTCATCTCAATCTCATGCGAAACTCATGTCAACCCATTATACATAATTCAGGACTTGTATTACTCTATCGTACTCATTCATATCAAACCTTTAGCACAATACCCAAAACCAAGCAAGTATTATCCATACAAAACCAAGAAAAACATCCCACCTTGCACTGTCTCGCCCAACACCTCGCTCAGGCTGGAGGGTCTCGCTCAGGCGAGATGGTCTCGCCCAGACGAGCTCCCCCTTCGCCTAGGCGAGGGCTCGAGAAGGGAGCAGAAGCACTCGCGGGATCTCGCTTAGGCGAGACCCCTCTCGCCTGGGCAAGATGCTCGCTCGCTCAAAAACCACAGTGGGTCGCCTGGGCGACCATTCGTGGAGAAAAAGGCTTAGGCGAGCCTCTGTTAATCTCGCCTAGGCGAGACTAGCTCGCTTGGCGAGTTTATCAGTGTCCGCCACTATTTTCACCTGCAACAGATGCGAATACATACCACAAGCAACAATCCCACCGTATCATACATCCATATCAAGAGGCAAACACAAAGAAATCACCAACCACATAAAATAGCAAACTCGCACCAAACAAACAGGAGGGTTCTAGCTTCCCTTACCTGGAATATGCTAGTACAGGGCTCAACAGTAACCACGGGCACCATAGCTCTAGGTTGTGCTTAGGAACTGAAACAAACAATGGAGCAGAGCACAAGATAAGCTCACTACAGATTCTTAGCTGAAACAAACGTGAAGAAACACAGGAAGAAGTACGAGCAGGGGTTGGAATGGACTTACGAGAAGTGACCAACTGATTCGAGCCCACTAGATGCGGAAAGCGGCTGAACCCTAGCAGAGCTCTCTCTCTCAGAGTAGGAGGGTGATGACTGATCTGTGAAGAGTGAGGGTAAGTGCGTTAGGACAACTTAGGGTTCGGTTTTATCACTTGGGTCAGCCCTAGGCCCAAACACAAAGGCAACCCTTTTACTTTTAGGACAGAAATAAAAAGGGGGCCTCACAAGTCTTCTTGTAACAATTGATCTAACACATCTATAAATTATATAACTACTTGAAATATAAAAAAAATGGTAGAATTATATTTTTTTTTCAATCAAACTGATTTCCTACTAAATGAAATACTCAATTACGTACATATTATTGTAATTTGTTTTGCTATTGTAAGTGTTGATTACCATTTTTTCTAACATTTTTAATAACATTGAATATAAGGATAAGTAATCTTCATAATTAAATCCAATGCATGTGAAACAGCTTATTATCTATAAAAAAAGACATACGTGAAATTTTATCTGAAATATGTTAACTATAAGATCATCCGAAGTACAATTATCATTAATCAATATTAAAATATTTTTATTTTGAATTCGAGTCTATCAAACATTTCCAACAATTAACTAAGTAATTATTAAACACAGATACAAACCTAAAAATAGAAATGTTAATAATGTATTGAACATAATAAATTAATAATCGAACTATAATATAGTCTGATTATCTCACATGTCCATGAATCATCAATGAAGTTAGTTGTTATGATATTGATAATGTAGTTTATAATGTGATTACTACCAATACATATATTAATAGTAATTGCATATGAATTTTAAATCTTTGGGAATATCAATACTTAGTTGATTAGGTGAGTAGTTTTATTAATATAAAAATTATTTTAACATGTCACCGCCGCTTAGCACTAAATCACTCAGAAAAACTCATGTTCAATGACAAAGTTTGACGCTCAACGTCCTGGAGCCAAAATGCTCTTACACCTGTAGTAGAACTGGCATTCAATGTCATGTTGGTGTCGTTCAACGTTGCACTACATGACAACTACTCCATTTTATAATGTTTGGTGAACTTCGACCTGACTAGTTGTTCAAATTGGTATCCCTTCCTCAATACAAGGATTCAAAACAATTCTACCACATAGCATAGGGTACCAACTTGTCCAATTTCCCAAATTCCAAATATCTCAATCAACACAAAATCAAACAAGATCATTCAAGCATAAAAATATATCCATATATGTAAAAAACGAGATTGCATCAAAAGATGCACACCAACAAATTCATCGTACAATTCAATTCAAACCTCCAATACAATTAATCATCACCAAGTAGAACAATTAGATTTGATAAACTCACACACCCTAATATTAACTAGCTTCCTTTACCTGTTATTCAACTTAAACAACTTTAGAAACACCAATATACTTCTAACTTCACACGATGCTCTATCTACACATAGAAACATCAAAACAACGATTAGGATCTACCTTTATGATCACTTATTAGCAAAGACTCATATAGAAGATTAAAAAGACACATACAAACGAAAAAAAACCTCACGTGCGACAAAAAAACAGAAAAAGACTAAGATAAATGGTTGAAACTTAATTTAAGTAAACAAGAAAACTGATCGATCCAAAATGAATAATTCGTCCCGAGGATATCTATTACAGAACTTCAATCAAGCGAAGGATAAAAACTTTTACAGAGAAGACAAATAACTCTATAAAAGCAGTTTTTAGGAAGAGTGTATTTTTTAAAATAATGAAACTTATCTATAACAAACATATTTATACTAAAACCTTTTATTATTAAAATAATCCAGTCATTATTTTTAAATCATTATCACTTATAAAATATTACTTTCTAAGATTTTACACCTTGCAACGTAACTTAATATATTCAAATACATGTAGAGCATATTTTATATATATATATATATATATATATATATATATATATATATATATATATATTTCTTTTTGCGAATAAATGTATGTACGAGAGTCTATGATAGATATTTGAACATAACTTCTCAAAAAAATACTTTCAGATTATATCATCTAAAAGTTATTTAACTTTCAAAATGCATAATCTATAAGTTACTTTTTACTTACAAATTATTAATCCGAATATTTTCTTAACGAAGAAAAATGGCTTTCATATTAATATATATATATATATATATATATATATATATATATATTAAAAGATACGATTTACGAGTGTGCAAAAGTAACACTATTGGCCAACACATATGTAAATTCCTATTGAGCCCATAGAATGAATATGCATGTCACGAATTTTAATTAATAAATATGGCCCACCAATATTTCAAGGTTTCGTTTCGTCATATAAATGCGTTAGGACATTTTATCGGCCAAATTATTTAAGTGATATCATTAATTAAATTTATGGTTAAAAATACATATCTGTTATGAAAATATTAACCATATAAATGTCTATATTATTCTAATACGAGGAAGAAGACAAATGAGAAATATTGATTTTCAGAAGATAGTAACCGATAAATATTATTTAAAGGGTTATGATCTCATGTGAAAGGACATTCATTGTTATTTGTTTTTTTTTTCATCACAAGAAAAAATCAATAGAAAACTCAGAACTCATAGTGTTATATAGTTGAAATACCAAACACTAGTATCATTTATTGTTCCCAATAGTCAATTTCAACGAGGTAGTATATTTCGGCATTCAATTCTTTTAAATATTGGGACTGTTTAATTATATGTAGGATTTATTGTTTTTAATGTTTTTATAAACCAATAATTAATATCAAAGTACTGTTTGTGTAATAAAAATGTAAATTTACATTATATATTATAAATTTTTTGAAACGAAGTTTGTATTTCGAATTGTTTTTTAAATTTGCATTATGAAATAATTCAAAATATAAATTTGTATTATGGATAGAATAATTTCGAATATTTACAAATTGTACAGTTCAAAACTATAATTAAAACAACATAAAAATGATAGACTATTATTTTTATTAATTTCAGCGAAGATATAATAAATTTTAGAAAATACGAGGGTGCATGAAGAATACAAAACGTGTAAAAAGAAATTCCTGAATCAAACACAGCGGTCCAATGTATATGTGCCCACTTACAAATTTTGGTTCAAATTTCAGATAATTCCAATGGCGCCGAAGAGAGCATTCACTTACTTTCACCCACGTCATCGATCCGCGCCCACCATGATCTCAAATCTTAACCGTCCACTACCAACCCATCAACGATCCCAACGCTTCGCTGCAACCCTCACACAAATTGACACACATCACCCAACCCCAACACGACATATAAATACGAACAGAATTTCCCTTCCACCTCAGATTGCACGGCTCATCAGCTACCTCTGGTAATCTTCAATTTTCACTGTTCCAATTCAGTTCTGAAGAATTTGCTGTTATAATCTTGTGTTTGAATTCAGTTATGATAAAATTGCTGTTATAATCTTGTGGTTTGTTTGGTGTAGATTGTTGTTTGCGAATTTTGCGAGTAAGAAGATGTCTGGACGTGGAAAGGGAGGCAAGGGTTTGGGAAAGGGAGGAGCGAAACGGCATCGTAAGGTGTTGCGTGACAACATCCAGGGAATAACGAAGCCTGCCATTCGGCGTTTGGCTCGTAGGGGTGGTGTGAAGCGTATAAGCGGTCTCATCTACGAAGAGACTCGCGGTGTTCTGAAGATCTTTCTTGAGAACGTGATTCGTGACGCGGTTACGTACACCGAGCACGCCAGAAGAAAGACGGTTACGGCAATGGATGTGGTTTATGCTCTTAAGAGACAGGGAAGAACCCTCTATGGATTTGGGGGTTAGGTTTAGGTTTCTTTATTCAGTTTAGAGAAGCTACTAGGCAAGTTCAGTCTGTTAAGAAGTTGTGTTTTAGGAATAGTGCCTACAATGATATGAATTGTGGTGTTGCTCTTGATGTCTACTTTGTAATTTAATCCTTATATCTTGAATATGAAAATGTTATTCTGTTCATCCCTATATATTGCGATTGTGGTGGAAAATGTGTTTATTAGTCTGAAACACGATTTTTATTCAAGAATCGATTAAAGGTATAGTCAAGTTAATTGTGAGAATATAAATTTGTTCAAAATAGTATGTGTCCTTGAAATTATTTAATGTCCATTGGTAAAATTTTATAGTATTCGTTGTCTTTGGATCTTCCTGCACCTTTGGAAATGGTTTGGATTCTATGTTCGATTTGCAGTTATTTCATCGTTTTCAGCAGTTATTAAGAAACAACATTTGCGAAGTACAACGTTATAGCTTGCTCTCATAATGAAAGTCGTCTTTATTTTTGGCATGGCGCGTTTGGAAAAGCAACATTTGTAAATTGTAACTAAGAACTTTAAGGTTATAATTTGGATGGGTGTTAGCCAAACTTTACAAAGAATAACTTGTTGTGGCATGCTGAAGATTGAACAAGAATAACGTTGTACCATTTATCTTGTTAAAAAAAGGAACCTATCCCTCTGCAGTTTGATGTAAGAACTTGGCGATTATGATGTATTTGTATGGGGTAAGGTGGTTACTGAAAATATTCAATATGCATTTATATTTTTCAAGATAATCCAACTCAAACATCACTAATCAGATATTTAACAGGGAAACCTACTGTTGCGTTATGATGAAGCAAGCAAGAGTAATGTTATGCAGAATTTAGAAGACATAATATTGTAAATCACCTCCCTTCAGATTTCACCAGCTGCGAGAACACCCTACTCATAGAAACACCAGAAAGATCATCCAGACTTGAAGCTTCAAACTGTGCAGCGGAAACACTAACTTCGTGGTCGAAATTGTTGACCTGTGGTGACAATTCACCGATCATATTAGTGCTGTTTTCTTCAGGGTCACCTTGAACAACTGCCTCTTGGAGTTGGAGAGCATACTCCAAATTCCACAACACATCACCCATAGAAGGCCTGTCAACACCAAAATCAGCCAAACATTTTTCAGCAGTTTCTCCAAACTTCCTAAGAGAATCCGGTCTGATTTTCCCAGCAAGTGTTGGGTCTATTATCTGCTCCAGTTGCCCTCTTTTCTGCCACTTCATAGTCCATTCTGCCAAGTTCACCATTTCTCTAGGAAGTGTTGGATCTATAACAGGCCTAGCGCAAAGAACCTCAAACAGAACCACCCCAAATGAATACACGTCTGATTTTTCTGTAAGTTGTTGCCTCCTGAAATACTCAGGATCAAGGTACCCAAAACTCCCTTTCACAGCAGTGCTCACATGTGTCTGATCAATTTCAGGCCCTGTCTTTGATAGTCCAAAATCTGCAACCTTGGCCATGAGGTTGTCATCAAGCAGAATATTTGCAGACTTCACATCACGGTGAATAACAGCTTTAGCATATCCTGTGTGAAGGTAATGCAGTCCTCTAGCTGCTCCAATGCAAATCTCAAGTCTCTCCTTCCAACTCAAGCTTGGGAGACCTGAACCATACAAATGACTTTTCAGAGTTCCCTTTTCCATATATTCATATATCAATATCATTTCATTCTTTTCATCACAATATCCGATCAGTGATACCAGATGGCGGTGGCGGAACTGTGACAGCATCTCAATTTCAGTTCGGAATTCCGCTAGCCCCTGCTGTGACCGAGGATTCCCCCTCTTAACTGCAACTTTAGTACCGTCATTTAACTCTCCCTTGTATACTTTTCCAAAGCCACCAATTCCAATAACCCAACTCTCATCAAAATTATTTGTAGCCTCCAGAACTGTCACAAAAGGGAAACGATACCCAAAGTTTGAAGCAGCACTTCCTGTTGTGGCATTAGAGTACTTACTTCCCATGGTGTGGGAAGTTCCATCATTGACTGATAAGGGAATCCATGTCTTTGAATTCCCTTGTTTTTCTTTCTCCAAACGTCTTCTTTTCCTGCATAGTAGAAACAAAACAAGAACCATAACCACTGCAAAAAGTGCCCCAACACTCACACCTACTATCAAGCCAACCTTTTTAGAACCTGAACCAGAAGAACCGGTCTGAGGCGCAGTTGATGAGCTGAAACTGCTAGCAGAATTGTTCATTTTCATTATCTCCAGCCCATTCAAAATAGCATTAGGATAATTATTATTCACAGCAGAAGGGCCAATGCTTACAAGCATTTTGGCGCTGGCAGATGGGGCTGTGACCAAGTCCTTAACAAATGGAGTAGCCAAAACATTACTATTTTCGGAACTCAGATCAAGATCCTTAGCAGCCAACAAGGAGTTAATGAAAACATTGAAGTAAAGCTCATTGAGACTTTTGCTGAGTATGTCACAGAAGTGAAACCGAACCAGGTACTGAAATTGAGGCTCCACATCAAACTGCCAAGTCACATTGAAATTACTTCTGGGATCACCAGCAGAGTTCATCTCTGTTAGAGTACCATACACAGAAGGTGGAGCAGTGTTTGCTGTTGGTCCACCATTAACATATTTCACAGCACCTATGTTTGAAAAATTAGTGGCCAAGTTAGGTTGTATGAGGAATTTTTCATCACTAACCCAAGTTCGTTGAAGCGTGTCATTCCCAGAGGAGACACTTGGACCACCCATGTTAACCCTGAAAACTGTTTCCAGTGCTTTTGTCAACAAGCCAGAGTAGGACCCTGCTGGATATAGCGAGAAACCATTATCAACAATGAGGCCATCAGGAACCGAAACAACTTCAATGGCATTCACGAAAGCAATGGAATTTGCAGAAGGGGAAAAAGTGATCACAAGGGTGTCTGAGTTAACATCTAAAGAGTACTCCTTCATAACCGGGTTTTTCTGCACAGTAAAATCACTCAGAAGATTGTAGTCCTGGGTAGAAACAGCGAAATTTGCTGCACTCAAATCGTACTTCTCATATGCAAATGGAAAGAAATAAAGCCGGATCCAATGTCTCCCCCTTTTTTTGATCGGAAACGTGTACTTTGAAGGTGAAGTGAAAATTCTTGCGGTTGCATAAAGAGGCGAATCAGTGGAGGAAGTTATTGATTTCAAGGAGGTGCTTGCAAGAACATCTTGTTGGGTGGAAATGAAATTCTTGTAGAAACTATCCGCTCTGAAATTGCGGTTATCTATGGAAGTATCGGTCGATGCTCCACAGTCTATAAGGTAATTATCCAGAGGAACAAAGTTGGCAGAAAAACATAGCAAGGGCAAGATTGTTAAACCACAGAAAAATAACCAAATTTCTCTGCAATCCCACATGTCTCCACCAACACAACACTAACACTATCTTTCCCTTTCCCCTCAAATTCTCTCTTTTCAACCTACCGATTTTATCAAATGAAGAACACTGGCACATGCAAGAAAAGAAAACAAAGCAATGAATGAATTTCTGCCACTCTATCACAACAGGGGTTAAAAACGAGAAAAAAAAAAAACAGCAAAAAAAAAAGACCTACTATTATCGTTCGTACCTTCAAACACAACACAGCTCCACCAGAACCACAGAGCAGAAGACGAATCTGAATACCCTTTTGTGGTACCGAAGGACATTCAATGCAGGAGGTGGAAGAAAAAGATCAAAAGCATGTTCAACACGCATCTAGCTCTGGTATAAACTGATGACAACGTTCGTAATTAATATATATAGTCCTAGATTCTTTTGATCACCACCTTTATTTATTTAAACAAAAAAGAAATCCAGAGAGAGAGAGAAAACTGAAAAAGGGTCAAAAGGGTTTGAACAAAAATATTGGAATTCAAAATCTGCTCAAGCTTCAGGTTGCCAAATCCCATGTCTATGGTGGAATAAAAAATATTACAATAAAAAGAAGAGTTAATGACAGTGTGATGTAATGATATTTGAAAGAAGAGTAACAGAGAAGATTAGATGAATGTTTATGGCATTGTGAATGTCATTACCATTAGCATATACTTGTGGGCTCGCTTTTGCTGGCAGTGACCATCAATGAACCGAAAAAAGTTGGTAAAGTAAAGTGTCCCTTTATATAATACCATATCAGTAATCTTACACTAACTCTCTCTCAATTAATTTATTCACCTATTCCAATCTCACACTCAACTTATCATTAACTACGAAAACTAACAAAAATAAGTGCAATAAATAATGACATTTTAATGATTAAATTTTGATAATTTTTCTTTACATTTTAAAATTATATTTTTTAATTAATTTTAAAATATACAAGTAAGAAAATAAAAAATTATTTAAAAAAATTTCAATCTGACCCAACTCTGTGTGACTGTTTTCAAGATATTATTCACTTTAAAATAGTAAATCTTCTTCATAGTTTTTGTATTTCAAGAATAAAGAGATATAAATATTTAAATTACAATTGACTTCGATTCTGAATAACGTGAAATTAGTTAAATAATATAATTGATTGAATATACTAAAATAATTAATTTCAATTGTAAAAGAAATTGTTAAAATTTAACTGTTAAAAACTTATTTTCCTATAATAATACCATAATGTATTAGTGTAATTTTAAAGTAACGTCATTAAGTTTAGTACAAAAATAAAAAAGTATTTACTTAAGGAACGTACAAAAAGAAGAATTGTATTTAACTCCGGACATTGAAAACTGCAAATCTCAGACACGACAAATTGATAAGGAAAAATGTTTAATGAAGGCAAGAAAATGAAAAGTCTCGTCAAAATATCGTCAAATTGAAGTCTCCGTAATCAACATTAAGAAATAATTTTCTTAAATCTTTAAACAAAATGGGTTTCGGTATAAGAAAATAAATTATTTTTCTAAAATTACAATATATTGTCTTATCAATTTTTTTATCCGAATTTGTTTTGTTTTTAAATATATTAACTATGCGTGTAACTTATTTGTATGTCATTTGTTGCTATAATAAAATATAAATGTAATTAAAAAAAGTATCAAAAGTATTAATAGTACTACTGTAGATAATATTTGTCCATTAAAATTTAAAAAAAAAATAGAACGAAGAAATACGCTTTCTGATACAGTTTTTGCCAAAGTAAAACAGCATTCATGGGAACAAATAATGTCCAAAAAACTAATATTTATGTATTAATAATACTAATTAATAATGTTTTGCTTTACATTTAATTTTAAATTAGCGAGATACTTTAATCATAAATATTTAAATATTATCAACGTATAGTGGTTTTAAAATTTATTGAACTGAAGGTGGTACATACATTAATATATAAGTATTTTTTATATTATAATATAATCATAAATTGGCATGTCTAATGAGGCTGTCAAATTTTATAAATTAAACATATCATGATTTTGTTTTTATTAGAGTGATTTTTCCTATTACATTTCACTGAGTGTAAGGTTAGTTTTCTGCCCTAAAGATTTAAGGGTTGCCTTTAAGTTATTGGGTCTAAGGGCTGGCTCAAAGAATAAAACCACTTCAAAGTCAGTCCTAATTCACTCATCCTACACTTTCAGAGTCTACCCATTGGTGTTTAGAGCCGCAACTGTCTTTTCCGCTAGGGTTCAGTCTTAGAACTTCGTCGCACTTGTTCAAGCCAGTTTCGTTCCACGTAAGTCGCATTCCATCCCCTATATCTCTTGTTTAGCACACTTGCTTTGAGTTCCCACTAGGGTCGTACTGAGTAGCTTCGTGTCTTTCTGTCCTTGTGTTTCCAGCTCGTTAAACCGCTCTAGGAGCTGCTGCATTTCTCTGTTTACACCCAAGAACCCAAATGTTGGCCCTTTTCTAGGTAAGGGAAGCTAGAACCTCTTTGTATGGTGTGATTTGACTTGTATCATTGTAGTTCATTGATTCATTGAGTTTGTGTGCTACCATGAGTGACTGGACTGGCTGGAATATCTGTTTGGTATGTGTGTATGCGTTGTGCAGGTGCGAACAGTGGCGAACACTGATTATTTCCCCCAAGCGAGCTGGCCTCGCCTAGGCGAGATGAGCAGATGCTCGCCCAAGGTTTTCTAAGCGAGTCGTCGCTCAGGCGACCAAACCCTCGTTTTGAGCGAGCGAACGTCTCGCTTAGGCGGAGAGGGTCTCGCCTAAGCGAGATTACGTAGGGGCTATTATCCTCTTTGTCGAGCTCTTGCCTAGGCGGAGGGGAGCTTGCCTGAGCGAGAGTCATTCTCGCTTGAGCGAGACCCTCTAGCCTGAGCGAGGAGCTGGGCGAGGATGCGTTTCGAGATGTTGTTTCCTTTGTGATTGGATGTTTAAATTGTGCTTATATGGGTGATTGTATGATGGCTTAATGAGAATGAGTATGCATGATTGGGAGGGGATTATATGTGGGGGATTGTGAGCTTGGCATGATTTCTATATGAGCTGTACATGAGAAGTTGGATACATATATATGTGTGTGTGGTCACAAATTTGGCATGAGCAATAATGGACCTTGATGGTTGGTAAACCAATGGCATGGTATTGGTATGAGAGGAAGTGTTTTACTCATGATTGGTAATGACAAGTTGGTGTTGATTTAACCGTGAGAAACGAGGATTGGTTACGGATGTTGATATGAAATTTGATGTGTAATGTACGTGATAATTCTTGGTTGTTTATATATGTTGGTCTGTGTCAGTGCGTAATTCCTTGGAGTCTCTAGGTGAGACTTTCAGGGTCGCACTTCAGTGGTCGGGACGTAATTTCATGGCCCTTATTAGTGGATGTCCATGGTGGTGCCCCATCTATACGATCTGGTAAGGATTCAAGGTAAGGTTGCATCTTGACACTCTAAGGAGTCAGTTAGTCTCACTTAGAGCGGACTGACTCCTGTGGTGAGAGTAGCAGGAGGCCTGAAATTCATTAAGGGCTAACCTTGTGTGTAAGGGAAATTGATTCATTATAACACTTTAACACTTAGCTCGAGGGTGAACAGAGGTATCCACCACAAGTGCAAGCATCCGCTGAATCCGACCAGGCTATATGTATCTGAATGAGTCGAGTCAGGGTCTAGTGTATTGTTTGAGAAGTCAGAACATGTTTGGATGATATATGAAATGCTTGGATTGTGTGATGATATGTATCTACTTGATGAACTGTTTTACTCTAGCTTACCATGTTTGTTGTATAGTTGTCTTGTATGTGGCTCTTCTTCTTGCGATGATCATCAATTTAATTGATAGGAGCAGATGGGCGAGGTTCTCGCGGTCAACAAGACAATGACGATTTCGCTGCTTAGCCATTTGGGCTGGACTTTATTTTCTTTATGGGTTTTCTTTAGGGCTATGACCCATGTATTGCTTTATGCCTTACTACTCTACTCTCAGCTGTTAGACTTTTATCTGGTTCCCCGTTGGCATCGTGGTGTGCCCAGTTTGTAGGGGTTGTGTTAAGGACCCCAGGACTACGCTATAGTACTATCTTTGCGTGACATTTCTTTTAATTTTCGCATAATAATTAAATGGGACGTTACATTTACGGTATCAGAGCGGTCATTCCTTAGGTTTGTGAACTTCGATGTTCGCTTAGCTTTCTCTGTATCTTTTTAGCGTTCTTAGTTAAATTTAACAAAATTTGATTATAAGAACTAATTTCGCACAATTATAAAGTTAGGAGACTAAATTAAACTAAAATTTTAAAGAATAACTAATTCTAATTTTTACTAAGAAAAGAAATATTTAACCCTTTAAATTTTATAACACTGTATCATATTTGAATAGAAACTTGGTAGAAAATTGAGTTTTTAAACTTATGACCTAACTAAATAATTATTTATGATGTAGAGGTGTTATTATTCATGAGAAGCATGTTGGAAGGTGGACAAGGTCACGTGGAATCAGTTACTGATTCAAGAAAAATGTTTGAAAGTGTGAAAAAAGTGAAATTCACTACCCAACAAAAATGAAAGATTGCAGAATTGACAAAGCAAGAAAGAGATTGAGACCGAAAGTGACTAGAAGACGAAATAAGTGTGTCGTGACACATCCACTTCTCACTATCATTCATATAACAATTAATTAATCCTTATCACTTTTAATAGTTTTTAACAGCTATAATGGATTCAAATAATATTTAATTAATTATTTTTGTATTTTGTATTTTTTATATTTCAAATACAATTTTTTCTGTTTTTTATTTTTATTTTTTTCCTTACAGTTGTGTCTTTTTAAACATAACATGAATGAATTATCATGTACAATGTAGGATAGTTTTCCTTACAATATTTTTATGATAATCTTTTATTAAGAAAAGCATGAATCATCGTAATAAAGTTATTGTTACAAAATTACACTATATAATTACCGATGAGTTTTGGGTGAGATAACTGAACTTTAAATTCACATTTTAATAAAATATAAAAATTTATTATGTCATCGACTATTATGTCTTTGTCGAATTGTCTATGAATATTTAGTTTTATGTATAATGTAATATTCCATTTAATACTAAATAAAGAAATTTACATTTTATAGTATAAAACATGACAATTCCACGTAAGCTTTACATAGATATTTATACAGTCATCCAAAATGGACTTACTATACAAACATGAAAGGAACTAAAGAAGTTTAACCACGAAGGGTTACTATCAAAACTTTATACATAAATTAAATCGACTATACTAAGCCTCAAGCTGGAGGCCCATGCTCACGACTAGACACATTAGCACCTGCACCATTCCCTGCTCACACCATAATGGTGGTCATAGCAAAGGAAAAAACCACAAGATAAACAAGGAGCCAAGCAGGGTAAGTTAACTGAATAAAAGATTAAAAATATATATTACAATGATAATTTATAAACATACAAATCACCAATTTAAATTGCATAACACACCATATGGCATATAAACTCAACTCATCTAGACTCAATATTACTTGAATACGTGTTGTAGAGTCAAACTAGTGAAGCCATGCACCTGTGGTGATATAACTTGCTCTCCCCGAGCTACCACACACAGGGTTAATCCGTTTAAATCTTAAGAAAAATGAAGTCATTCTTATGACAGGACCTCCTACTATTTTCACCATCTAACCATTTTCCTCTATATGAATATTAATAGCTAATAAAATTCAAGATAGCTTCACAAAATGAAACAATATTGACTGTCAAGGCACGCCCTAAAGAACACATCACCCAAGGGATTCCTCCTTAGGAATTTCCCAAAATCATCAAATCATTCGTACGTAGACCTACGTAGACCTTAAATTCATAAGTAGATACTACCCATATAGATCATTTCATAACTAATGCCAAAACTCAGGAAAAAGATAGTTAAACAATGCAATTCAATTGAAAACAAAACAATTAGCCATGAGCGCCATTTGCCTTGTAAAGATGGACGCTTAGCATCACCAAGCAGCGCTAAACGCCTCGTAAAAATGGGTGTTGAGCGTCAGAATCCAGCGCCTAGCGTCAGAGAAAATAAAATAGTTCTAGACCTGCAGAGATGCCCAACGCTTAGTGTCACCTGGCCAATGCTTAGTGTCATTCGTCTCGCAAAAATGAGCGCTCAACGCCGTCCCGTGAGGCTTAGCGTCACACCAGTTATCAACACACTGGTTTTCCACAATTAGGTAATTTTAGACTTGTTTCATGGCTCAAATTTGGTATTCCTTACTTGGGTATTATTTTAATATGCCTTTAAATCATAGAGGTAGTACCAATTTGATTAGTGACTCAGGTCTTACAAAATTGCCCAAATCATCAATCACATACACATCAAACACTCATCCCACTTTTAATAGAAAATCAACCAATTTAAGTCATACCAAAAAATCATAGTATTATCAATTCTAAGAAAACATCACTCATCATGGATTATTAAATTTAACGAGTTTCAAGTTAGCTTCCCTTACCTAATGAAATCGGCTCAAATTGCTCTATTACGCCAAAACCCGTCATTAGTTTTAAAGGACTCTATCTACACGCACAATTATCAGAAAAAACGATCAGACCATATTCCTATGATCACTGATCATCAAGGATTCATGAGGAAAACTAAAGAAACTCATAACTCATGTGATCTGAAAAGGGAGACGCATACGAGATTGAAAACCTAATTAGAGAAAATGGCTGAAATTCAACTTACTCAATTAGAGAAAAAATGATTGGTTGATCTTGAAGATTTCACCACGAGGATCACAAGTGGTCTCCGATTTTTACAAAGAGGATCACAAAATTAGAAATTGTAAAAAGAAGAGTGAGAGTTCTAGAAAATAGGTTTTTTGAGAGATAAAAGTTTTTTAAATAATGAAACTTGTTTATTAAAATTTTATTTATACTTTACGTATTTTATTATTTAAATATTGAGTTTCATTAATTTAAACACGAGAGATGATACATTGACAAAGTTTTTTTGACAAACTTTTTGACAAATAACTATTTTTGATAAAAAAACCCTAAAATTTTATTATTTTGTTATCTTAACTTCCATTAAAAAATAAAAAACTTACTTTATTTGGTAAGTTTCTCAACTTTGTCAATCAAATCTTTGTCAAAAAATTATTTTCCTTTAAACACAATTTATCCCTAAAATATAATTTTCTAAGCTGTTACTTATGATAGATACGTATACAATAGAGCAGATAATTTGAATTGATAATCTTTCAAATTGATATTTATATTAATTTGGAAGTAATCACACTTAATTATTTTGAATAAAACGATGACTCGATCTATGACATCAACAAAAAAATTAAAAAATCACGTTGAATAAATTCAAAAGACTTCGTAACCTTATTGGAATAACCTCTTATAGAAGGATAACAGTGATAAAAGGTTTGTGCTAAAGAGTTTATGTGGTTTAAATTGTTATAATAATCTTCCATGTTTCATGGTTATTTATTATGCTATTTCATCACTTTTTTTAACCATGTTAAAAAAAATACACTAATTATTTTTAATGAAATTAGGATTAAACTAACAAATTTAAAAACCGCAAAGTTACACTAAAAAATGTATTTGTCCATTTTTATTAATAATAATATAAAATTCTAAATATAGTTCAAATTACGAGACACATATAGTTGAAATTATGAGACTTAATTAATTTATATTACGAGATTCGATTTAAAGTAAATGACGAAAACAAATTATGAATAAGTTTAAAACCAAATCATTTTTCTTTTCTTTTCACCTAATTTTCTTCTCTAAATATATAAATTCTCCTAACTTTTTTAAATCAATAGTTGATCAATTATTTGTTTCAACAACAATTTATACCGTCAGAATAACAAAAATAGGTCCGAAGCAAAACGATTTATGATTTATTTTA
>Ga0214545_1004670_pt1 | contig 25472 bp, 22 predicted proteins | sample CNSS4metaG_FD_160064 | JGI IMG/M metagenome (GOLD analysis project Ga0214545, IMG submission 160064) | Root nodule microbial communities from cowpea collected in UCLA plant growth center, Los Angeles, California, USA - CNSS4 | ecosystem: Host-associated > Plants > Roots > Nodule | place: USA... | reverse complement strand
AAAAAAAAAAAAAAAATAAAGAATATATATATATATATATATATATATATATATATATATATATATATATAGTTACTTAATTAATTATGAAAATTTTAATAATTTAAACGAGAATGGAGATATGGCGGGGATGGGTATTATGGCGGGGATATGTACATCCCCATATTCATCCCCATACCCAATTGAAAAAGTTGGGGATTCCCATTCCCATACCCATACCCAGTCAATGCGGGGATTCCCCGTCAAACCGATGACGGGTTCAGGCAATACCCACGGGGACGGGTTTATTTGCCATCTCTATATGAACATCAACAAAGAAATGTTGGAGTGAAATTTTAAAGTAATCATATATTTATCAATATACCTATTTTTTTTAAGTTTAAGACAAAAAAAAAATAATTTATCATAATCTAATAAAAATTGAGACGTAATTACTAACAAAAATATATAATAATAATATTATATATTACAAATAATAGTAATAATTTTACTACTAATAATGTTAATGATACTAATAGTAATAATATATAATAGTAACATATAATAATAATAACAATTATTATTATTATAATACTAATATTTGTTATAATTTTACTACTATCACTGTAAATAATATTTATAATAACAATATTATTAGTAATTAGAAATACTAATGCTTATAAAAATATTACAAATAATAATATTATTTATAATTAATATTATAGTTAAAATCATAAATAAATGAAAAAATAAAAATAAAATGACTTTTATAGAATTTGAACACGGGTCCTTTTGTACCAAAGTTTTAAAATGACGAAAAAATTAATTTTTATGACAGGTGTCAATAAAAGAAAATGGGTAATGTAATAATTTTGGTAGTATTTTCTTTTCTTAATATATAATAGACTAGTCTTAGACAAGTGCATACGCATGGGGTCGTTATATATATTTATAATTCAACGTGTGTATTAGTAGGGGTAATTGATTCATGTAATCAAAAGTATGTATTTGCTTATAATAATAATAATAATATCTTTTACAATAAAATAACAATATTTTTGAATCTATTAGTTTATATGAAATTTTTATTCTATGTAACATGAATAAGTTTTGAATTCATTATGATGTATAATTGGTCAAGTTTGATATAATATAAGTAAATAATTGAAAATGGAAATAGTTTTAACTATATAAAATCTATATAAGTCCATATAGATAATAATTAAGCATACATATCAATCCTACTATTAATACTAATATTACTACCACTAATAATTAATAATAGTAATAATAATATCAATCCTACTATTAATACTAATATTACCAATACTAATCTAATATTAATTCAAATAATAATATGATCACCTAGAAAATATGCAAGTAATTGAAATATGATCTCGTAGAAAATAAATGTGAAATGTCTGTACAAAATGAAAGTAAAGTGTAGACATATGAATGATCCCGTACAAAAATAGAAACAACATGAATTAATGTTAAATTTGTAAATAAGAGTACATGCAAATATAGATAGATAAAGATATATCGAAAGATAATGGCATATGAAATCAAAGATTTTAATTTACATGACAAATATTAAAATTAAAAAATAACACTTGGATATGAATTTATTTGAGCTAAATTATAAAATTGACATAATAAGTAATTAGTGATGTGTAGATATATGATTAAAAATTCAAATTAGACATTTAAATTATATATTATATTAAATGAAATATTTTAGGTTGCTTTTGTTGGTATTGTTTGTGAATTTATGGTATAAGAATTATTTGTTACTAATAATATTAATGTAAATGCTAATGCTAATAATAATAATAATAATAACATTATTATTGATAATAATAAACAATCATACTATTAAGACTAATATTACTACTACTATTGTTAATGTTAATTCAAATAACAATATGGTCACGTAGAGAAAATATGCAAGTAATTGAAATATGATCTCGTAGAAAATAAAAGTGAAATATATGTACAAAATAGAAGTAAAATGTAGGCACATGTAAAATATAAGTGATCCCGTACAAAATAAAAGCATGAGGTTGATGTTAAAATTGATACATAGAAACATATGTAGATATCGACATAAGGTAAACAGACAACCAGACAAAACTACTGAAAGATATATTGACATATAATGAATCAAAGATATTACTATTTTTTAGATGATAAATACTATGATTAAAAATAATATTTAGATATGAATTTATTTGTACTAAATTATAAAATTGACATAATAATTTATTAGTGATGTATAGTTATATGACTAAAATTTCTTATTAAATATTTTAGTTAAGTATTATATTAAATAAAATGTCTTAGTTTCTCTTATTGGTCTTTCATTTATTCATATTTATTTATTATATAGGAATGATTGGCTAATAATAATAATAAATAATAATAATAATATTGTTAATGTCAATAATAATAATAATAATAATATTATTATTATTATTATTAATATCAATAATCAATAATAATAATAATAATATTAACACTACTAATACTAATATAACTAATGTTAATATTAATTTAAATAATTATAAGATTCATAGAAAAAACACAATTAATTAAAATATCATCATGTAGAAAATACTACCAATATATTTATTACGAAAAATGTATTGATACATATTTTACATTAAAAAAATATTTAAAATAATTATATTTGATTTTAAGAATTTTTTTTTTCAAATTGACATAACATAATTAAATATTACAAATCATTTCATAATTACCTTTTGAAATCATATATAAGTTTTAGAATATGTTATAGTTAAAAACTAAAACTAATAATTAATGTTTTATAAATAATAATATTATAGTGTTTTAGTATATACTTATGTATTGTGTTAAATTGAATAACAACATATGATATTTTTTAATAGATTTCTTTAAAATTGGTTAAAATAATAGTGTAATTATTATTAATAGATATTGTGTTAGATAGAACAACAACATATTATATTTTTTAATGGATTACTTTAGAATTGGTTACAAAAAAATATTAATAATATCAATTCTAATATAATAATAATAATACTAATAATATAGCTAATAATAATTGTAAGGTCTAACTATTTTTTGTCCTTATTTTATAGAGGCTACCCCAAATCAGTTGGACCTAGGGTTGGTCCATTGGGAGTCAAGGACCCTAAACTGCCCTAACCCTTTTAATTTCACTCCACTTTCAAAAAACAGTCTCCCATTTTCCTTAGAGTTGCTGCCATTTCTCTGCTAGGCTTTTGAGACATCTTTGTCTTCAAGTGAGTTCAACTCATTTCCCCGCTCATGTAAGTTGCTCTTAGTTCATGCTCTTTTCCCTTCAACTTATTCTTCATGGTTCCAACTAGGGTTCGTACTAATAAACCCGTTTAAATTTGTTCCACTACATTTTTCCAGCTTTGTAATCTATTCCTAGAACTGTGGTGCTCCGCTGTTCAGTGTCGAGGTCTTATACTAGCTCTTTCCAGGTAAGGGAAGTTAGGGTTTTCATATTTTGGTTGTATGTTGGCTGTTTTACCTGTGTTTTGTTATCTATATGCTTGGATGATGTTTGGGTTCGGATGAATATGAATGGAATATTGTTCAGAGTTGGTATGCTGTTATTGTCACGTGAAATAAGGAACGCGAACTGCTATTTTCGCCCAAGCGAGCTCACCTCGCCTAGGCGAGAGTAATAGAACCCCACCCAGGAGTTTTGCTCGAGTACTCGCTCAAGCGAGCGAATTAAGTTTTGAGCGAATGACCATCTCGCTCAAGCGAGATGGCCTCGCCTAAGCGAGCGTTCGCAAAACCTCCCAAGGCCTCTGTCGCGATCTCGCCTAGGCGAGAGTCTACAGCTTAAGCGAGGGCACCCCTCTCACCTGAGCGAGGGCTTCTGGCTTGAGCAAGATCTGTTGCAAGTCACACTATTTTCCTTACATGGTTGTTATTGAATGTTTGGTTGATTGGTTTGCTCTATTTAAAGTATGAGGCATGTGAATATACATGAAATATCTGAGGTTATGAATTGGATTGATGTGTTGGTATGGTCTTGGCATTTAAAACAAATGGGATGGTTGGTAATTAAAGTGGCATGGTGTTGGTTTGAGATATGATTTTATATTAATGGATGAAACATGATGTTGGTATGTTTAGGGTGTAATTCCATGATAGTTTCGTGGTGGTGCCTAACTTGGTTAGGGCGTAATTCCATGGGTCTCTAGGTGAGATCTCATGGTGGTGCCTCAATTGGTCGGGTGTAATTCCATGACCCTTGTTAATGGGAGTTCATGGTGGTGCCCTATCTATATAATTTAGTAAGGATTCAAGGTAAGGATTGCATCCCGACACTCTAAAGAGTCAATTAGTCTCACATAGAGCGTACTAACTCTAGTGGTGAGAGTAGTAGGAGGCCCGAAACCCATTGAGGGCTAACCTTGTGTGTGAGGGTTGAGACACTAGAACAATTAGCTTGGTAGAGCAGTAAAAGCCACCACAAGTGCAAGCATCCGTTGAATTCGACTAATTATATGTATCAGGATGAGTCGTGTCTGAGTCTTAGTGTATTGTTTGTAAGTCATAACATGATTGGTTGGCTTATGCATTATGAACTATAAAATTTTATGTAACTGTATGATAAATCATTTTTTTCTCTAGCTTACCCTTTTGTTTGTTGTATGTCTTGCTTGAGTGGTTCTCTCTTTTTGCAATGATCATCAATTTATTGATGTGAGCAGATGTGAGACATCCTCGTGGCCAACAAGGAAATGGTGACTCCGCTGCATAGCCTGCTTGGGTTGGATTCCTTTTGCTTGGGCTTTTCTTTTATGGTTACGACCCATGTATTATCTTGTCTCGGAGTTTCTACTTTGTACTATTGTTGATCTCTTTATTATACTTTGTATCGGCATCATGGTGTGCCTTGTCTTCTCTTTTGTACCTTGGATATGGTAAGGAGTAGTGTTTATACTCCGGGACCTTGTCTCTATATTATCTGTGTGACATGTCATTTAATTAAGTTATTTATTTAAATGGGGTGTTACATTTATGGTATAAGAGCGATCATTCCTTAGAGTCGGTGAACTTGGGTGTCCGCTTAGCTTTCGTTGTGTCTTTCTAGTGTCTTTAGCCAAGTTTCCTATCTTATCAATCTGACGAATGGTTTTCATGTGTGCCAGTGATTATGGCACCTCCTTGTAGGACTTCTCAATCCTCTCAAGGTGATGTACCGGATATCGCCAGAGCAATAGAAGCAATGGTGACAGCCATGACCCAACAAAGTACAGCTATGATGCAACAACACGAGACATCAATGCAACGATAGGCAACATCGGTTGAGTAGTAACAACTGGTAATGTAGTAGATGAAGGTTGCAAGAGTGGCTGCTGAGGATGATCATCAGCTGTATATGGAGGCCCTCCGATAATTGGAGGAAAATAGGGAAACTACCCCTGTCTTTGGTCCCAAGCCACGACCTCCAGCCAGGTAGTGGAGCTTGGAAGACTTTTTGAAGCATCACCTAGTAAAATTTTATGGCAAGACTAGTCCTAATGCCCCAGACCAATGGCTGAAGGATTTGGAGCATATCTTTGTTGCGAAGATGTGCTTTGTAGAGAATAGATTGGCATTCGCAGTATACATGCTCACCGCCGAAGCTGAGCACTGGTGCATCAATATGAAATCCATCATGGAGAAAAGAGATGAGTCGGTCACTTGGGAAGCTTTTAGGGGGAGGTTCCTCTTTGAGTATTTTCCCGACAATTTCAGATATGTCAAGTAGGTGGAGTTCCTCCAACTGACTCGGGAAGGAAAGACTGTAATAGAGTATGTTGAGAAGTTCAAACACCTCAGCCGCTTCTACACTCTACCACTCGACGAAGAGTGGAGATGCCGCTAGTTTGAGAATGGCCTCTGCGGTGATATTCGCTTGATGGTAGCTCCATTATTCATCAAGGACTTTGTTGCACTGGTGGAGAAGGCTAGGGTGATGGAAAAGACTAAGAATGAGGTAGAGGGCCAACACCCTAAATAGTTGAGGATTGGTGGGCCATCTGGGTCCAAACTGTGGCACGAGGAGAGGCGAAAACCATATGATAGACCCCACCATCAATCTTAGGGGTCTAGGAGCTTCCCCACACAATAGGGTTGAGTATAGTGCTTCAAGTGTGGAGACCCCCATCTGAGTAGCGTTTGCCCACGTATGGAGGGTTATTGCTGATGTAACAACTGTGGCAAGGAAGGCCACTTTGGCAAGGACTGTCCCTCTTGTTAGGGCAATGGCACGACCTCCAGTTCAGACTTCTACTCAGCACCAGCAGAGGAATAGAGGCAACAGCCTTAGGCGTCAGGTAGAGTCTACGCTATGACAAGAGCAGAGGATGCAGGTTTAGGTAACCTTGTTATGGGGTATTGTGTGATAGCCGGAAGGGATTGTTGTGTATTGTATGATTCTGGAGCAACACACTCCTTTGTGTCAGATGCATGTGTGAAACGTTTGGGTCTGTTGGTGTATGAACTACAGTGTGAGCTTGTGGTATCTACTCCGGCGTCGGGTTTGGTCAAGACATCATCCTTGTGTGCTAGGTGTCCAATGGAGGTGGAAGGGCGCAGATACAAGGTGAATCTTATATGCCTACCTCTACAACAGTTGGAGGTGATATTGGGGATGGATTGGCTCTCTGCCAATCACATTCTTATAGATTGTCGAGAGAAGAGGTTGTTGTTCCCTGACTCAGAGGAGCCTGAGTTATTAACATCTCAAGCGATCATGAAGGAGATTCAAGGCGGTGCATAATGCTTCATAATTTTCACTCATCTAGAGGTAGAGAAAGAGGAAAGGATGTTAGTTATACCGATGGTGCATGAATTTGAGGACGTGTTCCCAAAGGAAGTACTAGGGTTTCCTCCCAATAGAGAGGTGTAGTTCTCAATTGACCTGGTGCCTGTAACCGGTCTAGTGTCGATGGCTCCATACAGTATGGCTCCGGTAAAGTTGGTAGAGCTCAAGGGTCAGATAAAGGAGTTATTGAGGAAATAGTTCATACGACCCAGTACTTCGCCTTGGGGAGCGCTAGTGTTATTAGTGAAGAAGAAAGATGGGAGTTCACACCTGTGTGTGGAATACGGGCAACTAAACAAGATGACCATCAAGAACAATTATCCTTTCCCGAGAATTGATGGATCAGTTGCATGGATCATCGATGTTTTCAAAGATTGATTTGCGGTCAGGATACCATCAGATACTGGTGAAGGCGGATGATGTGAAGAAGACAGCCTTCAGGTCCCGATATGGCCACTACGAGTATGTGGTCATGCCTTTTGGTGTGACCAATGCTTCAGCTGTGTTTATGGATTACATGAACATGATTTTCATACCGTTCTTAGATAAGTTTGTCGTAGTCTTCATCGATGACATTCTCATCTACTCTAGGAACCAAGAGGAGCATGTCGAGCACCTAAGGTTAGTGCTTGGTATTCTGAGGGAGAAGCAACTATATGCTAAACTGTCTAAGTGTGAATTCTAGATGGATAAGGTACAATTCTTAGGCCATGTGATATCTGCATAGGACATTGTAGTGGACCCATCAAAGGTTGAGGCAGTGGTAAAGTGTGAAAGTGAGAAAGTCCCAAGTCAGCAACGGAGATAAGGAGCTTCATGGGTTTAGCTGGCTACTATAGGAGATTCATAGAAGGATTCTCCAAGATAGTGGCGCCTCTGACACAACTTACCCGAAAGGATCAACCTTTCACTTGGACCGATAAGTGTGAGTAAAGCTTTCAAAAGCTTAAGTGGAGGTTGACGAGTGCTCCTATATTGGTTATCCCAAATGTCGGTAAACCCTTTGAGGTTTATTGTGATGCCTCTCATCTAGGACTTGGTTGTGTGTTGATGCAAGAGAAGAAGGCGGTGACTTATGCTTCAAGGCAACTTAAGGTGCATGAGAGAAACTACCCCACTCATGACCTGGAGTTGGCGGCCATAGTGTTTGCCTTGAAGATTTGGAGACACCATCTCTACGGTGCTCAATTTCCAGTATTCAGCGACCATAAGAGTCTCAAATATTTATTTGATCAGAAGGAGCTACTATATCATCCAGGGAAAGCAAACATAGTGGCAGATGCCCTGAGTAGGAAGACAGTGCATACTGCACACCTTATGATCAAGGAGGTGGAGTTACTAGAAAAATTCAGAGACATGAAGCTGAATGTAGAATTGGGATCCGAGTTTATTAGATGTAGTACCCTGACTATATCTAGTGACTTTTTGAACTCAGTCAAGGAAAGACAATTGTTGGATGCCAGTTTGAAAGGAGTAATGGAACAACTTGGGTTAGATGAAGCTAAGGATTTCACTTTGGGAAGTGATGGTATACTGAGATTTCAGGGTAGGGTGTGTGTACCAGATGACGCAGAGGTGAAAAGGTTAATCCTTGAGGAAGGGCACAAGAGTCATCTTAGTTTGCATCCTGGCATGACAAAGATGTACCAAGATCTCAAGGAGACCTTCTGGTGGCAGGGTATAAGGAGGGATGAGGCACAGTTCGTGTCTGCCTGTTTGACCTACCAAAAGGCAAAGGTGGAGCATTAGAGGCCCGATGGGATTCTACAGCCCTTGGAAATACCAGTGTGGAAGTGGGATAAAATCGCTATGGATTTTGTAACCCATTTGCCATGGACTTTTAGAGGGCATGATACATCTAGGTCATAGTGGACCGACTGACCAAGAGTGCTCACTTTTTGGCGATGAACTTGAGGATGTCTATGGCCAAGTTGGCTTAGTTGTACATTAAAGAAATTGTGCGGTTGCATAGGGTACCTTCGAGTATAGTCTCCGATAAAGATTAGCGGTTCACTTCCCGGTTTTGGCGGACCTTGCAGAGTGCTTTAGGTAGTAAGCTAACCATGAGTTCAACCTATCATCCCTAGACTGATGGACAATCTGAGAGGACGATCCAGTCGCTTGAAGACTTGTTAAGAACATATGTGCTGGATCACTTGGGTGCTTGGGATGAATTCCTACCTTTGATAGAGTTCACCTACAACAACAATTTTCATGCGAGCATTGGCATGGCGCCATATGAGGCTCTTCACGGCAGAAAGTGTAGGACTCTTTTATGTTGGTATCAGGATAGGGATGCAATATTGGTTGGGCCTGAGTTGTTAGAGCAGACCACTAAGAAGGTGAGAATGGTGAGGGATAAGATGTAGGCTTCTAAGAGTAGATAGAAGGCTCATGCAGACCGTAGGAAAAGACCTTTGGAATTCGTGGCTGGAGATCATGTGTTCTTGAGGGTGACCCGAACCACTGGTGTGGGAAGGGTTCTTCGCTCAAGGAAGCTTTGTCCTAAGTTCCTTGGCCCTTATCAGATCTCGAGGAGGATTGGGCCGGTGGATTACGAGATAACTTTGCCTCCTCAGTTGGCGAATCACCATCCGGTGTTTCATGTGTCACAATTGAGGAAGTATGTCTTTGACCCATCTCATGTACTGGAAGCCGAGGATGTACAGATTAAGGAGGATCTCACTATGGAAATACCACTCGTGGTGTTAGAGGATAGCCAGGTTGAGGAGCGTCGAGGAAAACCAGCCAGTCTAGTCAAAGTCATCTGGGACCAGAGGACCGGTGACTCCACTTGGGAGTTAGAGGAGGATATGAGGAAGTCACATCCACATCTATTTTCCTGGTAAGTCTTCATTTTTGAGGTCGAAAATTTTCTTGTTGGGGAGAATGTAAGGCCCAACTATTTTAGGTCCTTATTTTATAGGGGCTACCCCAAATCAGTTGGGCCTAGGGTTGGCCCATTGGGAGCCAAGGACCCTAAACTGCCCTAACCCCTTTCATTTCACTCCACTTTCAGAAAACAATTTCCCTTTTTCCTTAGAGCTGATCTCGTTTCCCTGCTAGTGTTTTGAGACATCTTTGTCTTCAAGTCAGTTTAACTCATTTCCCCGCTCATGTAAGTTGCTCTTAGTTCATGGTCTTTTCCCTTCAATTTATTCTTCATGGTTCCAACCAGGGTTCGTACTAATAAACCCGTTTAAATCTGTTCTGCTACATTTTCCAGCTCTGTAATCATAATTATAGTAACAAATAACAATAGTAAAAATAACATTAATAATTGAAAAAATATTAAAATAAAGTACAATTATTAAATAAAATTATAACATCAATCATAGTACTCATAAATATATCGACTCTTCAATCTTTTGTTCAAAATTATATAATAACTTTTGTTAGATGGAAAAACAACATTTTATTCTTTTTAATGGATTACATCAAAATTGGTTACAAATAATCTTAGATATTGTGTTAGATGGAATAACAACATATTATATTTTTTAATCGATTCCTTTAAAATTGGTTACAACAATACTAATATAATAATAATAAAACACTAGTGCATTTAAGAGTTTTTAAATCACAGTATATGCCTTAGTTCCTGTGCACCCGCTGCATATAAACACGCGGTGGCATTTTTATAATTAAAGTCAACTTTTATGCCTCGGTTGCTATTCTAATCAAGGCATATAGCTTAAAAAATTTTGACAATTCCCACTTTCCCAAAATTTGAAATTTTTTACATCCTTTTATGCCTCGGTTCTTTTATAACCGAGGTAGTAGATGACTTCTGCATCGCTCCTCCTGCCAACAGAGGCATATGAGCAAGCCACATTGCCTCTATTTAATCATGTTCCTTTGTATGTTCATTTTTACGTTTTGGGTTATTTTTGGATTCGCCTGGATTTAATTTTCTGCATTGTTTGTGTGTTCTTATATTTTCAATCTTGAATTTAAGATTATTAAGATATATGGTAGAAATTGGGTTTTTAGTTTGATGGAGATTGAGTTTGTGAATAATTTTTTTCTTGTGCACCGTTTCTACGAATTATGCAGGTGTGGGTACTGTAAGAAATGAGTGTGTGTGTGTGTGTGTGTGTGTGTGTGTTTGTGTGTGTGTTGGGTTTTAGTGAGGTGTGAGTGTTGGGTCGTGGGTGTAGTGAGATGAGAGTGTGAGTGGTGCATTAGAGTGAGTAAAGTGAGGGTTTTGTGTGGGTTAGTGAAGGTTAGTGGGGTGTATGGTGCGGGTTCTATGAGAGAGTGTGTGATTGTGAGAGAAGAGGAGTGTGTGATGGGTGGGTTATGTGAATGAGAAAAAGAGATAGAGTGTAGTGTGCGTGAATGAGAAAAAGAGAGTGGTGTAGTGAGGCCCTAGGAGAGAGAAGAGAAAGAGTGTAGAAGTTAATAATATGTGTTTTATGAGTGAGGTGAGAGAGTGCTACGTGAAACAGAAAAAATGTGTGGGGTGTGGGTCCCATGTGTGTGAGAGAAAAGAAAGTGAGTGAGGTGTGGGTTTTATAACGATTTTTTTTTAATAATTAATATGCCTCGGTTGAATCAGAACCGAGGCAGTAACGATTCAAATATGACTCGGGTTAATAACCGAGGCATAAAGTAGTGTCTTTTGCACCCGAAATCAAAAGTTAAAAATAATCGTTGTCGTTTTGCTTTTCTGCACTAGTGAAACTAATAATGATACAGAATAATAAAATAATAAAAATAAAAATAAAGTAGTAGTGGAATAAAATAAACATATTAATAATAATAATAATAAGGTAAAATAATAATAATACTAATAATAATAAATATTTATTAATACTAATATTAATACTAATCATTGTAATATCTTATTAATTACGTTTAATAAAACAATATTGTTTTATAAGTAAAATTTATAATTAAATTTTTTAGTTTTATATTATATTAAAATGAAGTGAATATAGATGGATCGTTTGTTAAAATAAAATCAAATGTAAGTATATTGTGTGCATTATATCCCGTACAAAATAAATATAAAACGAAATTGATGTTAAAATTTGTTAACTGAAGCATAAATATAAAAACACAAAATTAATATTTGTTCAAAATTAAATAGAATTACTATGATAAAAATAATTTGTCTCCCGATAATTATAAAAATAAATTAATATTGAAACTAACATTATATATAAAAGTAATAAATATTTTTAATAAAATTTAATTCAATATTCGTTGACTAATAACTAAAAGAATAATTTAAAATAAAATATATTTACTAATTGTAAGGCCCATCTGCCTAATGTTTAAGGGTTGCCCTAATCTATTGGGCCTAGGATGGCCCATAGGGTGTCTAAAACCCCTAAACCAGCCTAACACTCTGATTGTTGCCACTTTTCAAAAATTAGCTTCCCTCCTTCCTCTTAGAAACTATAGCCGCAAGCTCTGTTAGGGTTTAATCTCCACCCTCGTCAAGTTCGCTCAAACCCATTTCTCTCCCGCGTAAGTTATTTCTCATCTGATACTTTCCTCTTTTCTAGCTCTGTTGTCTTGTTTCCAGCTAGGGTTCACTTGGGTAACTTCGTTTTAAATATATTCCACTGTTTCCAGCTCGCGAATCTATTCTAGAAGTTGGGTGTCTTTTCTGCTTGTGCCAAACCCCTCACAGTAGCTTTCCAAAAAGGTAAGGGAAGTTAGGGTTTCGTGTTTTTATACTATTTTCCCTAGGATTGGACTGTTTTGTGTGCTTAAATGCTTGTATGGTGTTGTTGATAGTGTAAGGAATGTATGATGTGTGCTCCTAGGATTGAATATGGCTTGTATGCGTAAGGCAATGGCGAGAACTGATATTCTCGCCCAAGCAAGCTTGTCTCCCTAGGCGAGAATAGTAGAAGTTGGCCCTGGTTGTTGCTTGAGCTCTCGCTCAGGCGGGGAGCTTTCATTTTGAGCGAGGGGTCATCTCGCTCAGGCGAGAGGGGTTCGCCTAAGCGAGAACACGTGGGAGCTTGAGGTATTTTGCTACAGTTATAGCTCAGGCGAGGGGTGATCTCGCCTAGGCGAGGAGGTCTCGCCCAAGCGAGAACTCGTGAACCCTACTGTGTTTTCTGTTGGCAGTCTCGCCTAAGCGAGGACCTGCAGCTTGAGGGAAAGATCTCTTTCACTAGAGCGAGGGTCCTTAGCTTGAGCAAGACTAGAGCAGGAATTTGTGTTCCTTTTCATTTCTTTTAGATGTTGGTTGTATGATTGGTTAGAGTACCCTATTTAAAGTATGAAGCATGTGAATATGCATGAAATATCTATTTGTATGGGCTGGAATTTGATGTGTTTGGCATGAGCTTGGTGTAAGACCCATGAAAATTAATTAATTAAATAATTAATTAATTAATAAATGCGGGTAGAAAGAACCTTTATGGCATTAATTATTGTTTGTTGTGACGTGGAAAAGTACTAGCTCAAGTGGTTGAGAGTACTTTAATTGTGTGATAGGACTTGGGTTCAAGTCCTATGTATGCCAATTGTTGTGTGTTATTGGATTTATTATCATTTTGTTAATATATCTGTGAATAGTGAGTGATATCATAATTATAGGATTATAATGGTTATCATTAAATGTGAATTGGCATAGTGGTTGTGCTTTGGTCTTAGGAATGGAAGGTCATGGGTTCAAACCTCATAAATAGGAAATTAATCTTTATTTTTGCTAAATATTAGAGTAACCATTGTATTAAGCTCGCTCAAGCGAGGTGGACTAGCCTAAGCGAGGCTAAAGGTTTAGCTTGGGCGAGGGTCCTGACTTAAGCAAGTTTATGCGAATTGCCATGATTGTTTGTACTTTATGTGCTGGTTTGACTACTTTTTCCTAATTATAGGAGGTTGTATGCATGTGTTTTTTTCCTAATTATAGGAGGTTGTATGCATGTGTTTGTGGTGTTTGGGTCTGGGATGTGCTTGTTGGTTGGACGCATGATGGGCATGGACCTGTGTAGTTTCCGTCGGCTGGTAAGTGGCGAGGAGTCCTTAGTATGGTGATCATGCGTCGGGTGCACGATGGGCAAGGAACTGTTATGTTCCCGTCGATTGCTATTGGGCGAGGAGTCCATAGTATGGTGATTGCGTGCGTACCATGGTCTGAGCGATAACGGCTTGGATGTTTTACTACAGACGAGGAGTCTGTAGGGCAAGACTATGAGCAGGATAGGCTCATAGGGTTGGACCACGAATGGGTTAGTTTTGTGGGAGCACAGTGAAGTCCCAGGACCTAGATCATGTATATGACTCATGAAGGACTATGAGATCAGGGAATGGGTAATTATCAAATAATGAAACACTTTAGTGATGTGATTTTCTTTGGGATGGGTGGCATATTTATTTCATGTATATATTTATATGTTGTGCATAGCTCACCCTATCTGTGTGTGTGTGGCGATGATCGGATAACTTGTTATCCGAGAGTAGATGATTTGACTGGTGAGCCAGGAGATACCTAGAGGCGGAGAGCAGGGGCTACCTGGGCTTTTGAAAGCATTTTTATTTTAAGATTTTTTATGTAACTTTAATTATGTTGAACTTTGGTAAATTTTGGTAATAGAATATTTGTGAACATTTGACTTATGTTACAGTTACAGTTTTGGTTAAATTTCACATGTTTTTGGGAAATGGACTTATAATCAATGAGATTTTATTTTATTATTTAACTTTATTATTTAAATCTGTAATATCCTATCGGGGTGTTACACTTGGTATGATATATGTTTTTATGGTTGGTTATTTATATATATATATATATATATATATATATATATATATATATATATATATATATATATATATATATATATTGACATGAGATGGGTATGCATGGGAACTCTATGATTTGATTGGTGAGACATGGACAAGGTATGGGTAGGACGTAATCCCATGACTCTCATAGAGGGAGTTCATGGTGGTGCCTCTTATAATGGACGTAATTCCATGAACCTCGTGGTGAGAGTTCATGGTGGTGCCTCTTATAATGGATGTAATTCCATGAACCTCGTGGTGAGAGTGCATGGTGGTGCCTCATGTAAGGACGTAATTCCACGAAGATTTCGTGGTGGTGCCTCATAACTAGGACGTAAGTCCATGAAGGTTTCGTGGTGGTGCCTCATGGCCAGGATGTAATTCCACGAAGGTTTCATAGTGGTGCCTCATGTAAGGACGTAATCCCATGAAGGTTTCGTGGTGGTGCCTCACGACCAAGAGGTAATTCCACAAGGGTTTAGTGGTGGTGCCTCATTATATGTATTTGGATAACCAAGTCTTCAAGTCCTAACTTTGTTTGAAATCATATGCTTGGATGCTTGATATGTATTCTTAACTTTAAATTGCATGTTGAGTTGTATGATAAAAGAATCTTTTTACTCTAACTTACCCTTCTGTTTGCTTGTATGTTTATGTGTGGTTTTTCTCCTTTTGTGATGATCATCAATTTATTGATGCGAGCAGATGTGTGAACCCCTAGCAATCACAGTGACAATGGCAACGTTGCAACTTGATGATCGTGGATGGGTATTGGGCTCACTATTGAGCCCACGTTTGAAGAAGTTTTATTTTACTTTTGTAAACCCCTTGTTTATGGGCTAGTCTTTTAAGCCACTGTTAAATTCTTATTTTTGTTCAAGCCAATGTAGTGCCTTTGTTTCCAGTGTTGGTATGATTGAATAACTGTGAACTTTCATACCTTAAACTCCGTACTCTTTGGATATTTCAAGTATGCGATGTTTTATATTAATTAGATTTATCTATTTAATGGGACGTTACACTAATTAAGCATCATCAATTACCAATAGAAAACATTATTCATAATTAATTAAAGAAATTTAAAATAATTAATGAAATCAACGCATTGATATAACATCTTTAGAAATTAATCATATAATTATGAATTATTGTAACTGTATAAATTTAGAAGATTTCAAAACATATGGAATAAAAAACAACCTATTCAGAAAGTTAAAATCAATTAATGGAATTAATTGGCCAATTGATAAAATTTTTTTAAAAAAAATCATATAATTATTGATCGTAAAAATAAATATTTTAATCCTTCAAATATATTCACAATGATCATGAATTTCGTACAAAATAAATACAAAACGAAGTATATGCTAAAATTTGTTAACAAAATTATAGATATAAATACTTAATCTAATATTTAAAATATTACTATTTTTTTGTCATCACTATTCTTTTCTTTAGAATGATAAATATTAAGATTAAAAAATAATATTTAGATATGAATTTATTTATAGTAATTATAAAATTCGCAATAACTTATTAGTGATGTGTAGTTATACTTCTTCAAATTTTGAATAATAATTTGTTATTAATAATAATAATAATTCAATATTGAATCTAATACTACTTATTCAAATACTATCAATAGAAATAATAATAATACAAATAATACTAATATTGTTATCGATACATTGAATTTATAATAAGTAAATATTGATGCATAACAAATAATTGTAATGATAATTCTAATAATAATAATAATAAATAAATGTAAAGTTTAGATTTAGTAGTTAAACAAATGGCGATTATAACATGTATATTGTAAGGCCCACTTTAGTCCTTCATTTTTCTGCCTTAATTTTAAGGGCTCATCCTAAGTAGATGGGCGTAAAGGTTGGCCAGGGTGCCAAGGCCCCTAAAGTAGCCTAATCTCTCATTTCTGCCCTCACTTGCCAAAAATAGTGCCTTACTCCTCTCTTTGTGCCCTTAGAAGCTCTGTTAGGGTTTGGACTTCCTTCCTCTTCGAGTTCGCTCAACTCCATTATTTTCTACTCACGTAAGTTGATTCTCCTCCGTACATTGTTTCTTTACAGCTTTGTGGTCGTGAGTCTAACTAGGGTTCACCTTGGTAACCCATTTTGAATGTGTTCCACTGTTTTTTAGCTCTCGAAGTTGTTCCTTGAGCTACTGTGCTCCACGATTTGGGTGTTGAAGTTCTTGGCTAGCACTTTCCAGGTAAAGGAAGTTAGGGTTCACTTGTCTAGTTCGTTTCCTGCTTGCTTTGTTGCTATTGATGAAAATGCCTTTTGAGCCGTTGGGATTGCGTTTGTGTGACTGTTGCACGAGAGAACAGTGGTGAGTATTGGTTTTCTAGCCCAAGCGAGCGTGTCTTGCTTAGGCGAGATTAATAGAGGCTCGCCCAGACTCTTTTACGCGAGTTGTCGCTCAGGCGACCAACCCTGTTTTGAGCGAATGAATGTCTTGCTCAAGCAAGGGGAGTCTCGCCTAAGTGAGAATGAGCAGAAGGCCACTGTTCTTGTTTGTCAAGCTCACGCCTAGGCGAAAGGAGCTCGCCTGAGCGAGACCTTTCTGCCGGAGCGAGGAGCTAGGCGAGAGTGCGTCCTTGTTTTGATATCTCTTTATTCTTGAATGTTTGGCATGTGTTTGATTTAATTACTATATTACGGCATGAGATTGGTGAATATGCATGAGTAAAGATGGTTTAGGGGTGGTGAATGATGAGTTTAGCAGGATCTTAGAATGGAATATGAATGAACGGTTGGTTATATATGTGATCATGAATTGAGTATGAGCATGAGAGTTGTATTGATTAATGGAATATGTTGTTGGTTTGGTTAGGACGTAATTCCACGATAGTTTCTTGGTGGTGCCTCATTGGTTAGGGCGTAATTTCATGGGTCTCTAGGTGAGATCTCATGGTGGTGCCTTAGTTGGTCAAGACGTAATTCCATGATCCTTGTTAGTGGGAGTTCATGGTGGTGCCCCATCTATATAATTTAGTAAGGATTCAAGGTAAGGTTGTATCTTGACACTCTAAAGAGTCAGTTAGTCTCACATAGAGCGTACTAACTCTAGTGGTGAGAGTAACAGGAGGCCTAAAACTCATTAAGGGCTAACCTTGTGTGTGGGGGTTGAAACATTATAACATTTAGCTCGGTAGAGTAGGAAAGTCCACCACAAGTGCAAGCATCCGCTGAATCCGACTAATTATATGTATCCGGATGAGTCGTGTCTGAGTCTTAGTGTATTGGTTGAAAAGTCATAACATGATTGGTTGACATATGCATCTTGAACTGTGAAATTGTATGTAACTACTGTATGATAAACTGTTTTCTACTCTAGCTTACCCTTTTGTTTGTTGTATGTTCTGTTATGTGATTTTCTCTTTTTGCGATGACCATCAACTTGTTGATGCGAGCATATGTGAGAACCCCCCATGATCATCAGGGTGATGGAGGTTCTGCTGCATAGTCTGCTTGGACTGGATTTCTGTTTATTTGGGCTTTTCTTTAGGGCTATGCCCCATGTATTTCTTGTCTTTGGGCTTTATTTCTAATTACTGTTGATTTATCATTATACTTTGTTATTGGCATCGTAGTGTGCCTTTTTCCTATTCGAATTTCTGTTGGATAAATGTAAGGAGTAGTGTCTATACTCTCGGCCTTTGTTTCTAATACTATTTTACGTGACATTCCTTTAATTAGCCTTATTAATTAAATGAGGTGTTTTTTTAGTGAAAGTTATGATATTGATATTTTTTTTAATAATTTAGTGAAATAAATAGTATATTAATTGTTCATTATATATTGTATATATGTTATGAATATTAAATACTGATTAGAATATTACGCATAATGTAATGAAATATTTGAATGTTATGCTTATTCTTTTAGAGATTAATTAAAAACATTAATTAAATAAAATTTAATAGGAAAATAAAATTTATGTTAGAACTTAGTGCATATAGAAATTTGAAGACCAAAGTTATAAAAACTCATGTTGTTTGTTAGGAGGGTGTGGATTAATGAGTTAACTTATATGTTTCTTGGTTACTATGTATTCTTAGGGCATTTTTTGTTTTTTAAAGGTAAATATTAAGATAAAAAACTTTTATTTTTATGCATATTAGATAACACTAAATAAATGATAGGTAGATAATAATTATCGGTGATGTATATTTATAACAACATCTTAATTGATTAAATTTGTAAAAGTTGAATATTTATTTTTTATAACGTAAATGTGTAAGAAAATAAAGTTATTATTTTGTTATGTCAAATAAATATATTTATTCAGTTTGTTAATTATTATAGTTAAAAAAGATTTAAAGATTTGTTTGGAAATAGTTACGGATTTTAATTATGAAACTAGTATACTCATCTGTGCGTACGCACGGGGCGTATTTATTTTATTTTGTATATTAAAATAATAAAATAGTGAAAGTATTATGCAATGAAATACTATAAAAATTAAGTTATATTGTTGTAAATGTTGTTATTAAAATAATTAGTAAATCTAAATGAGGCAATGTGTAAGGCCCAATTATTTTCTGCCCATTTTATTTTAGAGGCTGTCCAGTCTTTAGTCTTTTGGGCCTAAATGGGGTTGGCCCAATCCAAAATCTGACCTAAGGTACCCCAAAATCCTAACTAGTAATCACACTTCATAAAACAGATCCCTCACATCTCTTAGAGCAGCTGCCGTCATCCTCTACTAGGGTTTGGAGTCGTCATAGCATTTGCAAGCTCAGCCTCGTTCTTCCGTTCCGCGTAAGTTCCTCCTAACTCAGATTCCATGTTCTTTGGTGTTCCGTATGTTCTCAGTTAGAGCTTCCTAATGAGCTCGTTTTCGAAACCTGTCCACTATTTTTTTCAGCTAGCAAAGCCGTCCCGTGAGCTATTGATCTTCCCTGTTCGAGTGTCAAAGCTATTAGCTAACCCAGGTACGAGAAGTTAGGGTTTGAGTTTAAGTTGTTTGTTTTCTGCCATTCCTTGAGCTTGCGAAATGTTTGTATGTATTAAATCGTTGTTCTGGATGCGTGGGATGTTTTGTGTGATTTGTTAGGCTGAATAATGAATCTGTTGCAGGTGTGACCAGGGCGAGAACTGGTAATCTCGCCCAGGCGAGTCGGATTCGCCTAGGCGAGTCTGGCGGAGGCTCGCCCAAACCCTTTTTGCGAAAGGTCGCCCAAGCGACCTGCTCTTTATTTTGAGCGAACGAACCACTCGCCTAGGCGAGAGGGATCTCGCCCAAGCGAGATCCCGCGGTGGTTCCTGTTTCCTATTTCGAGCCCTCGCCTAGGCGGAGAGGAACTCGCTTGAGCAAGACTGTCTCGCCTGAGCGAGGCCCTTCAGTCTGAGCGAAGGGCTAAGCGAGACAGTATGTGGTTTGGTTGCTTGGTTGCTTGGTTGCCCTTGGATGAGTGGTATCTGCTTGAGTATGCTTGTTGTGTTGAGACATATGTATATATATGTATTTATGATGGATTGCCATGTATGTGTGACATAATTCTTGAATGGCATGATGGTTATTGGGGAAGTTCGGCATGTGAAATTAATGAGTGAGTTGGTATTTATGGGACATGATATTGATATGAGATGAGTCCCTATACTCATGGGGTGGCGATGATCAATGGTGTGGATTCAACATGTGATACGAATGAGATGTTATTTTTCAGAGGTTGACATGGAATTATGAGCATGATTGGCATCCTCTTATTGGTTATTTATGACTGTTGGGTCCGTGTCAATGCGTAAGTCCTTGGGGATCTCTAGGTGAGATTCCCAGGGTCGCGCTTCAGTGGTCGGGACGTAATTCCATGGCCCTGTTAGTGGGTGTCCATGGTGGCGCCCCATCTGTATGACTAGGTAAGGATTCAAGTTAAGGTTGCATCCTGACACTCTAAGGAGTCGGTTAGTCTCACTTAGAGCGGACTGACTCCTGTGATAAGAGTAGTAGGAGGCTCGAAATTCATTAAGGGCTAACCTTGTGGTGAGGGAAATTTGATTCATCGTAACACTTGTAACACATAGCTCGGGGGTCGGCAGCTCAGGGGTAAGCAGAGGTATCCACCACAAGTGCAAGCATCCGCTGAATCCGACCAGGTTATACATATCCGGATGAGTCGAGTCGCGTCGTAGTGTATTGATTGAAAGTCATAACATGCTTGGTTGTTGTATGGGTATTGAATGGTGAATATATATTTGACTGTATGATGAGAATGTTGTTGGCTCTAGCTTACCCTGTTTGTTGTATGATTGTCTTGTATGTGGCTGTTCTTTTGTTGCGATGATCATCAATTTAATTGATGGGAGCAGATGGGTGAGGTTCCCGCGGTCAACAAGGAAATGGCGATTTCGCTGCTTAGTCATCTAAGCTGGATTTTATATTTCTTTCCTTCAATATTTTTGTTAAGGCTATGGCCCATGTATTGTTTTACGCCTTGCTACTCTTTTCTCTTTTGTTAGACTTGTATTTTTGGTTCCGTTGGCATCGTGGTGTGCCCAAGTTGTAGGGGTTGCGTTAAGGACCCCAGGACTACGCTACAGTACTATTTTGTGTGACGTTTCCTTTAATTTCGCGTAATAATTAAATGGGATGTTACATTTATGGTATCAGAGCGATCATTCCTTAGGTCTGTGGACTTGGATGTCCGCTTAGCTTTCTTTGTGTCTTCTGAATGTTCTTAGTTAAATTCTTGTCTTTATCGAGCCTAACCAAGTGATTTTCTGTGTGCCAATGGACTATGGCACCTCCTCGTAGGACTTCGCAATCATCCCACGGAGACGTACCTGATATCGCCAGAGCAATAGAGGCGATGGTAGCGGCTATGGCGCAGCAGAGTGCTGCGATGATGCAGCAGCATGAGGCATCCATGCAACGACAGGCGGCGTCGCTTGAGCAACATCAGGCAGTGATGCAGCAGATGGAGGCTGGGAGGGTATCTGCTGAGAATGCTCATCGGCAGCATATGGAGGCCCTCCGCCAGCTGGAGGAGAACAGGACGGCTGCCCTGTGTTTGGTCCTGAACCACGACCTGCAGTTAGGGAGTGGAGCTTAGAGGATTTTTTGAAGCACCACCCAGCGAAGTTTGATGGGAAGACTAGTCTTGACGCCGCAGACCAATGGCTGAAGGACCTGGAACGCATTTATGATGCAAAAATGTGCCCTGCGGAGAACAGTTTGGCGTTCTCTGTGTACATGCGCACGGGGGAGGCAGAGCATTGGTGGATCAACACCAAATCCATCTTGGAGGAGAGGGATGAGCCAGTTACATGGGAGACTTTCAGAGAGATTCCTCTTAGAGTACTTCCCAGACAACATTCAGTACGCCAAGGAGGTGTAGTTCCTCCAGTTGACCCAGGGAGGGAAGACCGTGGCAGAATATGCTAAGAGGTTCAAGCACCTCAGTCGCTTCTATACACTACCACTTGACGAGGAGTGGAGATGTCGTAAGTTCGAGAACGGTCTATGTGATGATATCCGCTTGATGGTAGCTCCTTTGTCCATCAAGGATTTTGCCGCTCTGGTGGAGAAGGCCAGGGTGATGGAGAAGATGAAGCGCCCACAACAACCACAGCTGCCTCAGAGGATCGGTGGACCGTCTGGGTCCAAGCCTAGGCATGAGGAGCGGAGGAGACCATATGATAGACCCAACCATCAGCCTCAGGGGTCTAGGAGCTTTTCTCCACAGCAGGGCTGAGTTCAGTGCTACATTTGTGGAGGCCCTCACCTGAGGAGTACTTGTCCACGCATGGAGGGTTACCGTAGGTGCAACAACTATGGCAAGGAAGGCCACTTTGGGAAGGATTGTCCGAACCTTGCTAGGGCAGCAACATGCCCTCTAGTTCAGACCCCTCACCAGCACCAGCGGAGAGACAGAGGCAACAGGCCTCAGGCGACGGGCAGAGTCTATGCCATGACCGGAGCAGAGGTTGCAGGTTCAGGTAACCTTGTTATGGGTTATTGTGTGTTGTATGATTCTGGAGCGACACACTCCTTTGTGTCAAATGCATGTGTGGAACGGTTGGGTCTGTCGGTGTGTGAGCTGCAGTGTGAGCTTGCGGTGTCTACTCCGACGTCAGGTTTGGTCAGGACGTCGTCCTTATGTGCTAGGTGTCCGGTGGAGATAGAGGGACGCAGGTACAGGGTGAACTTGATCTGTTTGCCTCTACAAGAGTTGGAGCTGATCTTAGGAATGGATTGGCTCTCTGCTAATCGCGTCCTCATAGATTACGGAGAGAAGAAATGACTTTTTCCTAACACAGAGGAGCCTGGGTTGGTATCTTCTCAAGGTGTTATGAAGGAACTCCGTGACGGCGCACAGTGTTACGTGATCTTCACATATCTGGAGGTGGAGGGAGGAGAGACGACGTCAGTAATACTGGTAGTGCAGGACTTTGAGGATGTGTTTCTGGAGGAAGTACCAGGGTTACCGCCCCGCAGAGAGGTAGAATTCTCTATCGATCTAGTGTTGGGGACAGGTCCAGTATCGATGGCTCCCTACCGCATGGCTCCAGCGGAGTTGGTTGAACTTAAGAAACAGATAGAGGAACTGATGGTGAAACAGTTTATCCGACCCAATACTTCGCCTTGGGGAGCGCAAGTGTTGTTAGTGAAGAAGAAGGATGGGAGTTCGCGTCTGTGTGTGGACTACAGACAGTTTAACAAAATGACAATCAAGAATAACTACCCTCTTCTGAGAATCGACGACTTGATGGATCAGCTACATGGGTCAGCCGTATTCTCGAAGATTGATCTGCGGTCAGGATACCACCAAATATTGGTGAAGGACGATGATGTGCAGAAGACGGCCTTCAGGTCCAGATATGGCCACTATGAGTATGTGGTTATGCCGTTTGCTGTGACCAACGCTCCGGCGGTATTCATGGACTACATGAACAGGATCTTCCTGGATAAGTTTGTCGTAGTCTTCATAGACGACATTCTTATTTATTCCCGGATTCAGGAGGAACATGCAGAACACCTGAGGTTGGTGCTTGGTGCTTTGAGAGAGAAGCAGTTGTATGCCAAGTTGTCCAAGTGTGAGTTCTGGATGGATGAGGTTCAGTTTTTGGGGCATGTGATATCCGTCCAGGGGATTGCAATGGATCCAACGAAGGTTGAGGCAGTGGTGAAGTGGGAAAGTCCTAAGTCGGCCACAGAGATCAGGAGCTTTGTGAGGTTAGCGGACTACTATAGGAGGTTCATAGAGGGATTCTCCAAGATAGTGGCGCCTTTGACTTTGCTTACCCGGAAGGAGCAACCTTTCACTTGGACAGATAAGTGTGAGGAAAGTTTCCAGGAACTGAAGAGGAGATTGATGAGTGCCCCTATATTGATAATTCCGGATGTGGGGAAACCGTTTGAGGTCTACTGCGATGCGTCTCATCTTGGGCTTGGTTGCGTCTTGATGCAAGAAAAGAAGGCAGTGGCGTATGCTTCATGACAGCTTAAGGTGCATGAACATAATTACCCCACTCATCACCTTGAGTTGGCAGCGATAGTATTTGCCTTGAAGATCTAGAGGCACTATCTCTATGGTGCACAGTTCCATGTGTTCAGCGATGAAAAGAGCCTCAAGTATATGTTTGACCAAAAGGAGCTGAACATTAGACAAAGAAGATGGATGGAATTCTTGAAAGACTATGATATCGAGCTCCTATACCACCCAGGGAAGGCGAATGTAGTGGCAGATGCCTTGAGTAGGAAAACAGTGCATACCACGCACCTTATGATTAAGGAGGTGGAACTACTAGAGAAGTTCAGAGACATGAGACTACAGGTGGAGTTGGGGTCTGAGTTCATTAGGTGTAGTACCCTTACTATATCTAGTGGCTTTCTGGACTCAGTCAGAGAGAGGCAGTTGTTGGATGCCAGTTTAAACAAAGTCAGAGAACAACTTAGGTCATATGAGGTTAGAGACTTTGCCTTGGGTGATGATGATATACTGAGGTTTCAGGGCAGAATCTGTGTACCTAATGATGCAGATGTGAAGAAGTTGATCCTTGAGGAGGGACACAAAAGTCGTCTTAGCTTGCATCCTGGCATGACTAAGATGTACCAGGACCTCAAGGAGACCTTCTGGTGGCAGGGGATGAAGAAGGATGTGGCACAATTTGTATCAGCCTGTTTGACCTGTCAAAAGGCAAAGGTGGAACACCAGAGGCCCGATGGGACTCTACAACCTTTGGAGATACCAGTGTGGAAATGAGACAACATCTTTATGGACTTTTTGACTCATCTTCCGCGGACTTTTAGGGGACATGACACCATCTGGGTGATAGTGGACCGATTGACCAAGAGTGCCCACTTTTTAGCGATGAACTTGAGGATGTCCATGGCCAAGTTGGCTCAGCTGTACGTCAAGGAGATTGTGAGGTTACATGGTGTACCTTCGAGCATAGTCTCCGACAGAGACCCATGGTTTACATCCCGGTTTTGGCAAACCTTACAGGAGGCGTTGGGGACCAAGTTGACTATGAGCTCAGCCTATCACCCCTAGACTAATGGCCAATTGGAGAGGACCATCCAGTCACTTGAGGACTGATGAAGGATTATCTTGTTTTCTTTTAGAGTTATGAATATGGTGAAGTTATTTAAGAAAGCTTTTTTAAAAATCCCACTGGACATTAAGATAGCAAGCTATCTAGATGTGAAGGTTCATTTCTCAAGCTCATGAAAGGAAGAAGAGAGTTGGATTCAAGCTTAAACTCACACGGCATTAACAACACTTAAAGAACCAAAATTAAAGAAGAAACATTAAAAATGGAAAGCATAGAAGATGAAGCATGGAAGAAGCACGCCACTCATAGGGGGGATCTAAGCCAACCAAGCCCTAGAGATGAGTGATGGTGTCGCCACTTGCAAGCAAGAT
>Ga0214545_1004669_pt1 | contig 25475 bp, 11 predicted proteins | sample CNSS4metaG_FD_160064 | JGI IMG/M metagenome (GOLD analysis project Ga0214545, IMG submission 160064) | Root nodule microbial communities from cowpea collected in UCLA plant growth center, Los Angeles, California, USA - CNSS4 | ecosystem: Host-associated > Plants > Roots > Nodule | place: USA... | reverse complement strand
ATAGTTTTTTTTTGTAATTATGTCTCTCAACTTTTGATTAGATTATGATAAATTATTTTTTAGTCTTAAACTTATTTTCTAAATAGGTATATTAATGAAAAATAAAAAAATAAATTTATTTTTTAAAATTGATAGAGAAATTATTAGTGAAGATGAAAACATGATAATATGTTATTTATCGCATAATAATGAAATGAAAGTTTGTGAATATTTTTTGAATCAAATGTATGTTAATAAATCGGAAGATGAATATTTTGCAGATAATATGATTATTTACATCGAAAAAAGTTAACTGAAAAATCTAATTATAATCAATTTCCATGAGTTAAAAAATATGACAAAAACGATAGACATTCCTTTAGATTGTATAATTTCTTTGATAATTATATATGTACTAGATTGTGTATTCATTTTTATTGAATTAGTCACAAAAATATTAAATATATAAATTTTGAGTATATTATTTTGGCTCTCCCAAAAATTTTGGTGAAGATCCGCCATTGTGAATTGTTTATACCGTTTGACACATTTTTACTTCAGTGTTAACTCAAATATTATCATAAAATACGTTTAAAATTTCAAATAAACTTAACAAAAATTGATAAGAAATATTAAATCCACGCATTTATAGAGATGAAGGACTAAATTGGTATAAAGTTTCGAAGAGAAACTAATTCCAAAATTTACTGAGAAACTTGAGGGACCAAAAACATATTTAACCCTAAATTATAAAATCATGAAATCCTATTATTTTACATGGTAGTTGCAAGGAGTGAGATCCCATAGCTAATCATAATATAGTAGGATTGGTAGGATCGCCGAATAAAATCGTAAAATTGTATAAATAATCATTTTATTTTCAAATTTTCTCATCTGTTCATATTTTTTGGTCAATAAATTCAGTTTAAATTATATCTAAACCTAACTAAAGTTAATGTAATTAAAAATTTACATTGTTATTTGTGTTGTTAGTTACAAAATCACCTCTCACCTAATTAAATGAAATATTAATACAATTAAAATTCATTTCTCAATTAAAAATTAATACAACTAAAATCCAAAATCCAACTACAAACCCAATCAAAAAATTAATACAATTATAATCAAGGTAATTAAAATTGAGATCTTGATTATGATTATGAAAGGTTTATATAATCATAAACGGTGAAATAGTAACACGAGTCGTAAATTTTACTTTTTATGAAAATAAAATCAATTATTTTGTCAATATTTGATCAAACTAAATTTACAAAACTAATAACTTTCACCGTTAATATAATATAAAAATCATTAAAATTTAAACAAAAATCTAAAAAAGTTAGCAAATGCCTTTAGTCTCTGAATGTTTTCAAGTAAATAGGAAGAAACAAAAGGAAACGTGATAGAGTTTTTAGTCCTTGAGTGAATGCTAGTAAAGTAAGTAATATTTTACCAATAAAATAATTATTAGATTTTATTAGAAGTTAAAATTAATCCAGTTTTACTCTTTGAGATTTTGAATGACATTTATAAAAATAATTAACATAATAAAATATACAAATACAAAAATAATTAAAATAAAATAACAGAGGAAAAATAAATCATAATAACTTAATACCTTTTTGCATATATTAAAATTTAATAAATTGTATTCATAATTATCAAGGAATTTAATGAGAAAATATATCAAAATAAACAATATGCTATTAGATCAGAAATAACATTAATATACATATCTTTATAAAAGAAATAATAAATAGCAACATTATTATGCTTCTTTATACGATAATTAATAAATAATAAGGTTATAATTAATAAATATTCTAACATTATTATGTATTGTGTATATACACAATTGTGACTGCAAAATTTTAAAATTATTATGATCAACTCAGAGCTCATATATGATCAACTAGTTATTGGCATAACAAATAATAATATTGATAGACATTTTTACTTTTGAGGATGTTGTCAAACTTATTCTTAAATAAGAATCCAAGTGAAGGAATAAGATAGAAATGATGGCAATACTTGTACTCTACCCGTCCCTTAACATCTAGTCCTGATCAAGTCGTGAGTTTACTTAAACTCATGTTGATATATAATTAAAAGTATTTTAATCATATTATTTATATACTTTTATAAATCAGTTAGACTAGTTACATAGTGATTAAAAAATGGATATTGAAGGATGGTGATGATTAAAAATGAAAAGAATGAATTAAAAGAAAACATTGTGTGATCCAAGTTGTATTTTGAAATTGATGAAATGAAATTTGTAGACCAATGAAGTGCCAAACAGCTAAATGATACTGATGCATTGACTTTGAGGACCATAACCCATGTGTTAGTGATTGCATCAGTGATGGGTTTGTTGGTTGTTACCACTCTCAACACTTTGAAGGATCAAATCCATGCCTTTCTCACTTTAAAACGGTTAGGTGGTTATAATCTTGGCATCACTTCACTGTACTGTCCCATCCTGCAACTCATTTTGTCAAATTTGGATCACTTTTTATTATCATTAACACGACAAAGTGCTAAACAACGTGCCGATTTCTTTGAAAATGGAGCCTTCAAAAACCCCTTTAATCACACCAAGAACAACTCACTATATTTTTTTTGCATAATTTAAGAGAAAACAACTTCAACCGGAGGACAGTTATCTGTCACAATGTATATATTGCTTTTGACTTCTTGCATTATCTACACCAACTTTCTTATATTTAAGAATTGGTTTTGCTTCATTCGGATACATTTTATATAAAATGAATCTTTATATATATCAAGCTAATAATAATGAACGAGGACTAAACCATCTTAGTAATATCATGTTTTCATCAAAATTTATATGCCTGATTTATTTGGTATGAATATGCTGATTTCCTAATTAAAGCAATCATATAGAATCATATTACTACCTAATTTACGTATTTTCTATACAAGTTTGGGGTGCATAGTCATTTAACCTTTCATACCAAACCTTGGAATCCACTATTAAACAAACTGCAACTTTATATGTTCAACACAAGTTGCTACTTTAGTGGATTCTGACTTGTATATCTAGATGACATTTTAGGCATAAAAATGAATAAATATATAATATATATTGATATTTTAAACATTTTTTACACTATATATTCTTCAGCTATGAATATATATATATATATATATATATATATAATAAGTTTTATAAAAATTATTTTACTAAAAATAATTCAATGTAGAACGGAAAGGGAGAAAGTGTTTTAAAATACTTAAAAATATGATGACTTTGACATGCATGTTTGACCATATTTATTCTTGTATTTGAATTAAAATTTATATTCATTCTTGTTATAAATATTACATAGGTATGAAATTTCATTTCTGGTCCTGTCTAATAAAAGGAATGTCTATTTATTGAATTCATACTTATTTGAATATGTTTAAATTTTTATTTAATAATTTTATCTCAACAGAATATACAAACAAAAGTAAAGAGAATATGATTTATTAAATATATATATTCTCGAAAGTGTCAAACAAAAAAAATTATAATTGCATAAATTAAAATTATATTATCAAATAAACAAAAAATATTTAATAAATTAAAGTGAGAATAAATATGATATATATATATATATATATATATATATATATATATATATATGAGTGTGTTTATAGTTGAATGTACTTGTTTTCTTTTTTATGTCATATAAATTGAATTAATTAATTTTTATTTTTCTGGTTTGATCTTAGAATAGACATTCACTCGAATTTAATCTGTTTACATTGTAGTATCATATGAATTTGTAGTATCATATGAAGTAAATAGATCTTTCAATAACAATGTGTGGTTCAAGTAATAGTTGTAGAAAAATAACTTTTTCCCTCTATTCTAGATATCTTCTTGTATGACTTATTTTATGTATAAGCTAACAAATCTATTTGCACACGAAAATATTTGATATTCATTACATCATTTATATTTTCATTTTGTACGAAATTATTCATTTTTATACACTTACTATCAAAGCATATATGCGACGAAAAAAAGACCGCAATGTAATGTATATTATAAAATGTATAATTTATTATAAAATGTATAATTTATTAAAATATTAAAAGAATTAAAATTTTAAAATTAATGAAAGTACTTATCACTTGATTATAAGAAAATGTCAGAAACCATGTCAATATTTTATTACATCTAAATAAATATTTTTATAAAAACTTTTTTAAAATATATTACAACCAAATTAGTTTAATAATATTTTTATAAAATAATAAAAAAAATAGAGTAGTTTTAGGAGGGATAGACTAAATACTTTTTAAGGTTAGATAAGCTGTGCACCTTTTTAATTAGAAATAATAATACTAAGATCGATGTTACAGGATGTTAATAATACTCTCGAAGTTAAATTTAATTCTAAAAATAAAATTTTAACATTTTTTGCTAATAAATCAGGAGAACAATTCCTAAATGTTTCATTTAGTTGTGGTTGCTTTTGTAATTCCAGTTATTACAAACAAAACACTATTAATAAACATAGATAGAGAAAAGAAAAATTAAATTCCTTTTAAAATATCAGTTTCTATATTATGTCTTATATTAAACGAAGAGAAAAAAGAATTATTAGGTAATAAGATATATTTAATACAATTATAATTCCATTTATATGGTATTCATAACTTCCTGAAATATCAAACATATCTTTAAATGCACATCATCCATTATTTATAGTTACATCTAGTTAGTTAATTTTCACGTCCAATGTCACAAGAATACTAAGTATTTATCACCATAGGTTTATCGGTGAAAATAAATAATATTAAAAATTGATATAATATAGTAAAATTGCAAATAAACTAATATAAAATAGGCCCCGAAAAATTATAAGTAAATTTATAAAATTGAATAAATAAAATACTAGAAATAAAATACTAGGAGAAGACGCACGGGCAACCTAACACCGCACGTGGATTGGATAATTATGAAACAAATTTATAATTTTTGGCTCCAAAATCTAGGTGAGGATATTTATGCATATATCACAACCGTATTTTATAATAGCAGAATTAGGGTACTCCATGTGCTATGTCCTGTTATTATTATGGGCCCACACGCAAATAAAGCCCACAACCCAAATGTCCAACCGTTCATTCATTTCTCATGAACCTTCCTCCTTAGATTGCATTCTTTAATATTTTTTTTTCCTTTGTACCAAAAACAAAACAACTACAATAAAAAATTGTTCATGGCAATACGTGGCATTTGCAGAAACATTCTGCGTCTCAACTACGGTGTCATCATTGGTCAATAGCAAAGTCATTCATCGTCCATACATACATCCGTATCCATACATATACATATACATGATACATACAAAATCCAAATCCAAGTTCAAAGTTCTATGTAATCTCACTCTCACATGATCTTAGTAAGTCACTATGGCCTCCTCACCTACCACTCTACAATGAAAGGAGTCAATTCGTTCAGGGTTACCCTTTACAAGGGCACGCCTTGTCCTAATCCAACAACTACAATTACAATTATAAGTACAAATCTCACTGCTGATGACACTCAAAAGCAAAAACAGGGGTGCAATTAATGGTCCAAGCAAAGGCCACAACAACCAAACATCCCAAAAAGGAGGATTAGTGATTTCATAGGTCAATTCGTAAAGCACTGCATTAATTGTCTCAGCCATGCCGAATGCCCATGAAGTAATTAAAGTCATGATGTTGGACCCTTAGTTGCTTCAACCATGAATCTGCCACGCTCAACAGTGAGACCAGTTTTTCTTGGTCCCTACCATAATTCCCTGAGACCCACAAATTCCCTTGCATCTTATACGTGGCCAAACCAAACGCTGCCAGCGAAATTCCTTCACCTTCTTTCCTCTTCTCTTTCCCTCCCACGGTATCATCATCCACATCCATATCTATCACACATCATCACCAAAACTTCCACTTAGTGCATATTCTCATTCCAAAGTTCTATGCTTTTTTCGTTTTTCGGGTAAATTTAATTTTCAAAAGGGGTGTGCTGGTTCAACATAATTATGCAGTGTGAAGCATGAAGAAGAGATGAATGATAACTATACCTTGGAATGAAGATGACAGTGTGTGGTAAGTGAGGAAGCATGTTGAGAGATCTTTAATTGTTCTCCCCATGGGAATATGATATATGGGGTACCTGAAAACAGAATCGATTAACTTAATAAATGCTTAAACTCCATTATAATGCCAAGAATTAAGAATTAAGGATACAACTTAAATTTGTTTAACCATGTTAAGAATGAGAGAGAATATTAATTACCATGCAACTGCCATCCAACTTGCTGGGGAAAGATCTACACTTCTAAGTGACATTAACCCTGGGTATCTCTCTGCTAACCCAGTAATCTGAAAAACATAAAAATTATTTGGTCTGCATCAGAGTGGGGTCCACTGGACGTGATTAAAATCTAGATCAAAATTAATCTTAATCACATGATGTTGCATTAACACATGTACACATAAGGTATCACAGACCAGAATCTTTGTGATCTGTTACATTACATTACAACCATCATGTGTACTTTCTAATTTTGAAGCCTTAACATTGTGGTTGTGAGTTAATTTTGTAAGCATTCACAAAAGGGACAACGTAATTTGATTCTTTAAGGACTTCTTTTGAACCCACAATTTCTGGAAGTCTCGTATTGGTGTGAAGATAAGTTAATCTATTGAAGGACTAAATTATGGTTTTTTTGAACACGGATCAGAAGAATCTAAACAGAGACAAGTGAAAACAACATCCGGCAAAAGGTTTTGGAAGAAGAACATATGCTGCTGAAGAAGCATCACAATAAGAATAATAATATTGAAAGTGCTATGTTATTATTATGAGCGGAGAAAAATGAGTTCTCTGGATTCACATTGATAAGTCAAAAGTCACAGTGAACCTTTTAGGGATGCCCTATCACTAGAGATTTTTAGTGATTACAACACACCTTTCTAAAAGAGAACATTCCCTATTCACTATTTCCTCCTTATGCCTAATCTGTTGGTTCTCATTTCACCAAGAACACCAAAATCAGAATCCAGATATATATGAAATGAAATGAAATGCGTTTCAGCACATCAGATAACAGAAATAAATTACCAGTAAAAAATTTGTAAAAGTCAGAAATGGCCAACAAGAACAAAACAACGGACCTTATCCATTAGAGGAACTCTCCCATATGGTGTTGATCTTTCAAAATACTGAAAGTAAAGGTGTCCCAATCGATCATTCATGTGCCACAAACAATCATGTTCAGATCCTCCTTCCTCTGATGAAGTTCCATCCCACCTCCATAGCTTATCACACTCACTCTCTTCACTGTAGGAATCGCTGTACGAATCCCTTGTCTCACACTCACCTGACTCTGTCTCTTCCCTGAAAAGACAAAACACCCAAATTCAGAACTCATTACACTTAAATCTTGTGTTCTGTAAAAATCAAATTCAGAGCTTCCATGTTAATATTTGTTCCTACAATTAACCACACTTAAGAGTTAAAACTACTTCTGAAGATTGATTATGCAGAAATCAAATTTAAGTTCTTCCCACAACATCTACATCTATTGTTGCCAATTGAGTCACATTCGTTCAGTACCAAATAATCCCATTTGAAAATAAAATATGCTTATTTGGGACATCAATGAAAAAACCCTCGGAAACTTTGATTTCATCGAAAGTATAAAAATTGAACAACACCACAACATGGGTATCTTGATTATCTTCATGTGCACACATGTATGACATACCTGAAAGTGCTGCTGGTGAATATTTGAATTGCGGAAAGGTAAGGAACATAGTACTGAACAAGTGTCTCCTCATTGGACAAGGAAATGGGAACTCCAGCTCCATAAGCACTCCATTCGTCGAACCTATTCCAGAGATCACCCAAAGTGAAGTACTCAACCGCTTCTCTCTCCCACGGGTGCCACAAACGGTTAAGGTTTCGAATCTCGTGCTGTAGGAAAAAACAAAAACTCAGGATCAGAGACAACCCACCATCACAAAAACACAATGAAACCACCAGAAAACAAGATATAGACAACAACAAATGAAAATAACACCTTCGGAAGAAACTGAGACGGAACAACAGGTGTCGTACGGCGGAGGAAGCAGTCAAGGTTAGACTTAGATTGCATTGACCCTTTATCGAAAATCATGGTGTCGGAGAGAAAAGAGACGAAGGAGATTCCGCAGCTCCTCTCACAATGAGAACTAAGACAAGGGGAAAACAGAGTTGGGAATTTTTTATTTTTGAGCTCAATGAGAGAAAAGAAACAGAATTGAAAATCCCAACAGCTAAGAGTCAAAGTCTTGTTTTTTTTTTGGCGTTTGAACACCGAATTTTTGCCCACAAAAATCTCAATCTAGCTGTCTTTTTAATCTGCTTTAACAATTTCCCTGTTGTAACAAGCACTGACTTGGCCAATAGAAACGTTTCCAGTTCAGCACAAAGTTACGTAAACAAACAATCACAACTCTTTCGTGGTTTGATAAACCAAGTCTTGAAGAAAACTCAAGGCAAGGCTTCTTTGTTGGACATTTAAGGAAAGACAACACGCTGACGCTTTAACCTTAAACCAAGAAGGCCAGGAACAGCAACAAACAAAGACACGCTAGATTGAAAGAAACGAAACTGAGGGAATATTTTCTTTTTTTAAGAAAAAAAAAAGTCTGAAGATAAACCCGTGTTTGTGTTGTCTGAGAAGAAGTGAAAAGGAGGAGGAAAGAAAAGTGAACAGAAAGAATGAGTCAGAGGGTATGGGAAGGGGATGGAGGAAGTTAGAAAAAAAAAACAGAGAGAAAATGGTTTGGTTCAGAAATATCCAAAGAAGCAGAAGCGAAGAAGAAGGGACTTGGTTTGGTTTCTAGAAAGTGCGAATTTATGATGAAATGTGAAGAACGGGAAATGTAGAATAGCTATATAGGAGCATTTTCCTTTACCGCGTCACACACAAACACCAAATCTGTAACATTACTCAAATTCATGTTTCTCTCTCTCCTTGGTCTCAGATTATATACTCAGCTTTTTATTTCTCATTTCCTAGGTAATCATGTTTTGTCAAGAATTAGTCTACTAATTATCTTTAATTCCAAAGTTGAATGCACAATTAATTTTTACCGTGATTTTTTAGATTTATTCGGAATTACTTATTTTAAAGAAAAAGCCATGCAATTTTAAAGATTATTTTTTTATCATAGGAAAGGACTTTAATTAATTATTTTCATAAAAAAGTTGCAATTAATATATAGCCGTATGTTTTGTTAGAAAAAGAAAATATTTGTGGCATAAAAACGAGAAAATGGCATGTCTGACTCAATTAATTTGAGTTTAAAAAAATAGAAGTATGACCACGCATAATAAAAAATTCTGAGTGCGGGAACAAACAAAAGAAAAGTGTCAAAATTGACCAGTGCTTGATAAATAAAAGTTAAGAGATTTGGTATGCACAACTAGACAAAATATCTTAAAATCTAGCAAGTTTAATGTCACTTTCTTTCTCTCAATTCTGGTTTATAATCAAAACTAGTTGGTTTTCTGGTTTAAGGGGGTTTTAGAAAAATATAATTGACTGTCTTTCTAATAAACTTATGCTATTTGAAGGTTTATATCATAATTTTGGCCATTAAAAGCATCAAAATAAATTTAAAACTATTATGAAAAACTTTACTAAAACTTTTATTTTAATAGATTATGTTTTTTATGAAAATAAAAATAACTTATAAAAATCCAATAAAATAGAAATTCTTAGTGTGTTCATATACACCAAGTAATATTAGAGATTCAACCAGTGTGTTTGGCTTGGCGTCAATCTAACGCATAATTGGTTTCAAATAAAATATTCACGTCAAATTAATTAAAAGATCCACGTCAATGATAAGCAAATTTTGCTTTTCCGTCGATGAATCGATTCAGTCTTTTTGAACGCATTTCCAAACATACACAACATCAATTAGAGATAGGTCGAATTTAAAATATATAAGCGAGTTCATCAAGATATTCGAGAAGACAAAGAGATTGTTAATTACTTTTTACTTTTTCAAGATATTTGAGAAGAACCAAGAAACACATATTATCAGTCAAAAAACATCTTGTAAGTGGACAACCCCGACCAATTTGAATTACACCATCTTTGCAGTTCTAGTTTACTATTAGACCATAGTAGAATACCTTGCCCTAAATGTTTCTTCAAATATTTAATAACCCTTAAGGCTACATCTCAATGCTCTTTATGAGGTTTATGCATAAATTAAGATAAGATGTGTACATAATAAGCAAGATCAAGTATAGTTACAAACAAATAGATTAGTCGCCCAATCATTCTTTGAAAGGATTCTGAACCTTTAAGAGGTGTACCAGAAGTTAAAGCTAACTAATGTTGTTATTTCGTTGAAAAATCCATAGGCTTGGAACCTTCATTCCAATTAAAGTTTAGTTGATCATTACCATTAAGTTTCATGCATTATGCATATGCATTCATATTTCATTTAGGTATGTGTCCTTCCACTTTAAGTTTAGTCCTTCATTCCATTTTAGATTTTGCACATCATCATTTCTGTAAAATCCTTCATTCCATTTTAGATTATGCATATCATCATTTCTCTAGAAGTAACACATGCATTTGCATCCTATGCATTTAGGGTCATTTAAATAGTTAGAGATTAATTTTACTTTTACTAAAATTTATTTTTCCCCATTTCATGCTTTATTTTATATTTAGTGAGATTAAATTGTGCAAGCTAGGCCTAATACGCATTGTTTCCTTAGATTCGATACTCTGGGTTTCCCTATACTTCATTAGGGGGATTTTGGTTTTGTTTGCTAAATTCTAAGCAACGACAAATAGAATTTAACACCTAATAAACATGTGTCTTCAATACTTTTCAAGACATATTTTCGTTGAAAAAGATAAACTCCCCCAAGATTATGGACTATCTCTAATCCTAAAATAAATTTTAAAACTCCTAAGTCCTTGATATAAAGCAAGAACCTAAGTAAGCTTTAAAAATTGTCATGATTGAAATATTGTTGCCTACAATAACTAAGTCATTCACATAGGTTAGCACATAGAGATGTATTTATCCCTTGTGCAATATAAACAATGAGTGATCTAAATAGGATTGGGTAAAGCCATAGCGCTTCCAGGCAGTAGCTGACTTAGCAAACCAACAACGAGGAGATTGTTTCAAGTTGTAAAAAGAATTTTTCAACTTGCAAACTAAATTTGGGTCAGTGTTTTTAAAATCTAGGGAACTTTCATGTACATCTCCTCAACCAAATTAACATGGAGAATGTGTTATGTACATCCATTTGGTGAACGTGTCATTTTTTAATTGTCGTCACTGTCAAGAATGTACACATGGTCACCATTTTTGCCACTGGGGCAAATGTTTCATCATAGTTTATTCCCTATCTTTGATGATGCTTGAATATAACAAGTCTCGCTTTTAAACACTTGATGATCCCATCTCAATGATGTTTTATTTGTATACTCATTTACTTCCAAGAGCTTTCTTTCTCGATGATAGTTTTTGCAAAACCCATATGTCTTATTCTCTTTTAAGGCTCATATCGCATCGACCATTGCAATACTCCAACCAGAATCCTTTATGTCTTCCTTAAAATTCTTAGGTTCTTTCCACATAATCACAAATTTTCAACGTCTATCAAAAAATCATTCACCATTTACAAAGTAATAGAATAAAGAGTACTCGAGACATGTTGTTGGGCATATGAACTCTTCAAGGACTTTACTTTTGTAATGACATGACTAACAAAAATCTCATACATTGTCGATGGAATTTTATTTTTCATCCCACTTCCCATTTTTGTCACCATATTTTCTTCTTGCACCACCATAACATCATCAGTCTCATCAACTCCATGTGGAGACACTACCTCACCACCCATACCACTCGTATTTACTCCCTCACTAGCTGCCACAATAGTTTCATGGCACTCTCCACACAAACTCCTTTGAAGTTGGGATTGCTCTTCCCCTTGCAAGGCCATAGATACAACCCCATTATGTCATAATTATCTCATCCAATAATATGGGTGCTATATTTAAAATCATAATTAATTTGAGGAGTATAAAGAGTGTTGTCTTATGACTTGACAAAAGCAATTCAAGTTCTTAAAATTTCACATCTCTGGAGACAAAGTATTCATGAAATTCCAAATCATAAAATTTCTATAAGGATACCCTATAAATATAAACTTTTGACTTCTACTTGCAAAGTTATCTTGATCATGACGTTGATGATGTGCACATCATAAGCAACCAAAGAGTTTCATGTTATCAAAATTAGGTGGTATACCAAATAATTTTTCATAAGGTGTCAAATAATTAAGCACACTAAAGTAGTGCGCGATTAATTAAATAGCATGTGTTTTACACACATTAATCCCAAAACTACATTGATAAATGACCCTGGAATGATTCTAAGAGCACATGCCACATTCATAATTTATTGATGTTTTCTTTCCATTCTCCTATTTTGTTGTGGTGTACCCATACAAGATGTCTCAAACACAATCTCATTCTTTAAAGAAAAATTACACAAACATTTAAACCTAGTGTTGTTGTCAACTTTCTTTATTTTCATATCAAATTGTCTATCAACAAGGGTAACAAAATTCATAAACACGAGCATAACTTCACATTTATTGCATAACAAATAAACTCAAATTATGCGTGAATAAGCATCAACAATTGTTAAGTAATATCGCATCCCACAAGATGAAGGAGTACAATAATATCCTTATAAATCCTAATGAACTAATTCAAACAAACTACTTGTGGTGTGTTCATTTAGTGAAAAACAATTCCTTTATTGTTTAGCATAAGGACAAATGTCACATATTTTGTTATTTTTGCTTCTACTAAACTGACTCATATGGGGGATGAATTTTAATACATTGTCTGACGGGTGACCCAAACATTTATGTCATAGATCAATTGTCAAACCCTATTTAAACATTAATATATGTACCTTTGGAATACCCCAAAAAAAAACAAAGTTCATGGTTCGTTCACCAGCTTCAATCTTCTAATATACATTACACACAATGCATGATTAAATTGAACTATGCAATTGGAGATATCAATTAATTATGATACAGAGATTAAGTTGCAATTTAATTGACGCACAAAAAAGGACATTATCAAGTTGCAAACCACCATCCAAAATCACAATGTCGTCCTTCGTAGTTGTGGCATCTATTCCATTTGTCAATCCTACAAGTATGTTTGCAATTTTCACATTTATCTTACAAGATAAATTTCTTGTCACATGATGTGAGGCTCCTATGCCAATACTCCAAGGAATGTCATTCTTACCATGAAGGTTATCCTTGATTTTGGAATGTTAGCCTTGAAGTTTCTACCATTGTTGAAGTGATGTTGAATATTCATGTTGGCTCACCTAGATTTGATAGAACATGAGACTAACCATTGTTGTTTTGCGCCATAATCTTACAATTTTGGAAAAAAAATTATCACTAGGATTTTTCTAGGGTGTTGATACCATGATAAGTTTTAAAGTAAAAAAACTTATACAACTTTATTTATGAAACCATCAATATAAATATATATTAAAGAACTTTGTTTCCCTGAAATAAAACAATATTACAGTAACTAAAAATGTCGATCAAATAATATTTATAAATATAAACATAATTATAACCTTAAATAAGATAAAAATATATCTAGTAATTGATAATAAAATAAAATAAACAATCATATTAATAATATCTCAATATTAACCTTACTCTGTCCTTAAATTATTTATGTGGTTGTCACTTGAATTGAAGGTTGCATTTATGACCCCAATGAATGGGTGCTCCCTTTGCACTTTACTAATTGATCCAGAGCAGGGTAAAGGAGATAAAGCATTCATTTTGTACTTTTATTAAATTAATTATCAGTTTATGTTTGAGAATAAAATTTAATTAAATTATTATTAAGTGTCGGCTAATTTTTGTTGGTATTAAAAATGATATTTAATAAGTTAAAACATTTTTTCAATAAATTATAATTTTGTTTAGGAAAAGAAGAATAATTAGTTATCTTTATTATCTTATAATCAATTTTGATTCTATTTTCTTCTTTTATCTTTATGTGATTTCAATTTTCATAATTTTTCTTCCTTTATCTCTATGTGACTTCAATTTTGATTCTATTTTCTTCTTTTATCTCTATGTAACTTCAATTTTGATTTTATTTTTTTCTTTTATCTCTATGTGACTTTATTTTTTGTTATTTTATTCTTTTATCTTTATGTGACTTAATTTTAATTTTATTTTCTTCATTTTTATATCTATGTGATTTCTCTCATTTACTGATTTCAGTTATTTCTCTCATTTCTTTCTTCTATTCTAGAGTTTTTCTTTTGAGAGGTTTTGAAATATTTCATTCTTTGAATCTCATATTGCTAGTTTGTATCAATCTTTTTATTCTCATTTCTAGGTAGTATGTTTTTCTTTCTATTTGTGTTGATGTTGTTTATATTCTATTTATTAAATTTGTATTAAAATTAGAAATGTGTTTCTTTTGCCTAGTTTTGTTTATGGATTAGGGTTTGGGGTTCTAGTTCAAAAGAATAAATAATATTTTTAATTATTTTTATTAATGATTAATCTTAAAATAAACTTTGCAGGTTTATGAAAAAATTGAAGCTTTACATTATGCAAAAAGAGCTATAAATAAATTTATAAAAAAATAAAAAAATTAGAAGATACAAGGTGGTGATCTTTGAATGAACAAGATAATAACAATATAGATATAAAAAAAACAACAATAAAGGAAGAACAGTAATTAGTGTAACGTCCCATTTAATCATTAAGCAAAATTAAAAGAAACGCCACACAAAATAGTAATGTAGCGTAGTCTTGGTGTCCTTAACACAATCCCTACAAACTGGGCACACCACGATGCCAACGGGAACCAGATAAAAGTCTAACAAAAGAGGGTAGAGTAGTAAATCATAAAACAATACATGGGCCATAGCCCTAAAGAAACCATGAAGAAAATAAAATCCAGCCCAGATGGCTAAGCAGCGGAATCGCCATTTCCTTGTTGACCACGAGAACCTCGCCCATCTGCTCCCATCAATCAAATTGATGATCATCGCAAGAAAGAAGAGCCACATACAAGACAACCATACAACAAACAGGGTAAGCTAGAGCCAACAACATTTTCATCATACAGTCAAATATATTTTCACCATTCAATATTCATACAACAACCAAACATGTTATGACTTTCAATCAATACACTACGACTCGACTCATCCGGATATGTATAACCTGGTCGGATTCAGCGGATGCTTGCACTTGTGGTGGATACCTCTACTCACCCCCGAGCTATGTGTTACAAGTGTTACGATGGATTAATTTTCCCTCACCACAAGGTTAGCCCTTAATGAATTTCGGGCCTCCTGCTACTCTCACCACAGGAGTCAGTCCGCTCTAGGTGAGACTAACTAACTCCTTAGAGTGCCAGGATGCAACCTTACCTTGAATCTTACCTAGTCATACAGATGGGGTACCACCATGAACACCCACTAACAGGGGCCATGGAATTACGTCCCGACCACTAAAGGGCGGCCCTGAAAGTCTCACCTAGAGACCCCAAGGAATTATGCACTAACACAGACAAAACATGGTCACACAGTCAAATAGTATTTGTCATAAAAGGATATATTCATTATGTCAACCTTTAAAACCAATACCTTTCATGTTTCCAATTCCAATTCATTCCAACTCATCATAAACCATCCATGCACATAGGATTCAACTCATCTTGTTATCATGCCTCTTTAATATTAACCACCTCATTTAGTTCACATGCCCAGTTCATACCAAACCTATCATCTACAATTCATGAACCATGCCAAGCATACATAATACTCCATTATATACATGTTTCTCATCATAACATTCATTCCCAAACCAATACCAATCATCCAAGAACAAACAAGCGTCCAAACAGCGCACTGCCTCGCCCAACCCCTCGCTCAGGCTGAAGGGTTTCGCTCAGGCGAGCCCCCTTCGCCTAGGCGAGGGCTCAAAAAAAGGGCAGGAGCACACGCGGGATCTCTCTTAGGCGAGACCCCTCTCGCCTAGGCGAGGTACTCGCTCGCTCAAAAATGGTTCTAGGCGAGTCCCTGTTCATCTCGCCTAGGCGAGACTGGCTCGCTTGAGCGAGAGTAACAGGTCTCGCCACTGTTCTCCTGCAACAGTCGTACCCACCAATCCAAAACAACATACCAAACGCATTTCAAGCACTCAGAACCTCAAATCAGTCAAAGACCCTCAGTACAACAGTAAAATAGCAGTAAAAATGAAGTACACGAGTGGGTTCTAGCTTCCCTTACCTGGAAACAGGGTCAACAGAAGCCTTGACGACACGACAACGAGTACTGCAGCTCTAGGAGTGAACTAACGAGCTAAAAACAGAAGGTAAACGGAACAAGGGCGGATTATTACTAAACCCTAACAGTGGAGAAAGCGGAGGGAGATCGATGGCAGCCATAAAATTTGGGAAATGACACTTACGTGGAGTAGGAACAGCTTGAGCGAACTTGAAACAGTGAGGAGGCAAACCCTAGCAGAAGTGTGGTTGCAGCTCTTAGGATTAGGAACAGTTTCTGAAATGAGGGAAATGTTAGGTTTAGGGTAGGTTTCGGGGCTTTATTTGTTGGGGCAACCCCTTTACTTTAGGGCAGAAAAGAAATAAAAGATTTTTAATGGGTCTTACAATTAGTGATCAAGATAAGTTTGATTCTCAAACTCATAATAATAATAATTAAAAATATATAAAAAATAGATTTACCTTATTATTTATTAAAAAAATAAAAATAAAATTAATTTCGATAATTCAATTACATAAAAAATAATTTAAAAAATAAATTTAAATAAAAACCTAATTCTTAAGTTTATTTTAAATCTCCTGGATTGATGTTGACCAATAAATAAAATCAGAAGCACTTTCGTCGATCCTTATTTCATCTTCAACAATAAATAAGTAAATACGAAAAACAAAATACTACTGTAATATTGAAAAAAAAAAACACCACACCACATACTTGAATTGAAATAATCACCGTAGTCATTATTAAGTCACATCCTCTATCGCATATTCATTTTTTCACTCACAACACTAAAAAAACTCAATTCATTATTTTTATTTTTCGCCGTTCTTTAATTAATTTATTTATATAAAACAAAAACTATTTTTTTTAAATTTAATAAAAGTGAGTTATCTATTAGTTTTTTTTATTTTTATACATGCTTATATATTATTATATCTTATTTTTCTGCTATTATAATTATTTTTTCTCTATATTAGTAATATACCCGAGAGAAATTATATTATACTGAAATCAGATAAAAAGTAATATTTTATGACAAATCGATATAAAAGAAAAAATAATGTGAACACAGAAAATACACGTTGCTACCTCTCTTGACGACACCTAATGTATATGGGCCCCACAATTAATGTGCAGGTACTTCTCTTGCCACAGGGCAACCACGTGATTCTGCCACTCGCAATCCATTACACTCTTCGATTTCCGTGCCTCTTAATTTTCTAAAATAAAAAATTATAAATTTAAGTTTTACAGTATGTTAATTAATAACATATTTTTATTATCTTTAACTTATTCTTCTTCACTATAATAAAAGCGTAGATGCAATATTATCTCAACATTGAGTTAAAAGTGCGTAAGTATATTACCATAATTTTACCAAATTCCACGTAAATCCAAAGATATACTTATCACATTCTTTGAGGAATTGAAGGTGGAAAAGAGATATAGAAGATAAAACAATAGTATATGTGCTTAACTGAAAAAGAAATAAATAAAAGACAACAAAATAGAATCAAAATAAGAAAAAAATAAGGAGTGCGTATTTAATTTTTTTCCTTTGCTAAAAATTTAACTATTGGCATATATATATATATATATATATATATATATATATATATATATATATATATATATATATATATATTTATTTTTATATATTTATATAAACTTCAGTCACTAAAACATGTTAATCTATATTGTTCGAGAAAAAAAAACTTTTAATATTTTTATTTAACCATTATATTTTAAGTATAAAATACTTTCCTAAAAAATATATCACTTTAGTTAAAGAAACATGATTCAATATAACTATTCTTATTATTTCAAAAAAGCCAAAAAAACGAGGATATGTTGTTCTTACTTAAGCGATTCAGTTCTCGTCTAATGAGAATAGTAGAAACTCATCTTGTTCTCTATTTTGAGTTTTCGTTTAAGTGTAAGCAATCTCCCTTAAGCAAAAATGTCTAACTTAAGCGAGAACTCGCAGATTTTCACTTGTTCTCTATTCGTGTGTTCTTGCTCAGGCGAAAGTTTCTGCCTTGAGTGAGAGGATTCATATCGCTTAAGCGATGACTCTTTAACTTAAGCGAGAATGCTACAAAATAGTTTTAACTTTTGTTTGAATCTATGATTGATTGAGTAACTTTTTAAAAGCATGAAGTACAAGGTTATGTATGTAATATGTGATATTTTAAGACTGTACTTGAAGTGTTTAGCATGGGATGATAATATGTGGAATGTTGATAATGAAAGAGTTTCTATATAAATTCTTGGTGATTGTGTGGTTAGTGTATGGCTTGATATAAGAGATGTCTAAATAAGGAAGGTAATTTGAATTCTAATAATCATTCACACTCATATAGAATAGAGTGGAGTGGTTATATGGTGAGAGTAGCAAGAGATCCTAGTCTTGGGAATTATTTTAGTCTGAGACACATTGGGATTAACTTTGTGATTGATTGAGTGATAATCCCTTGTGGTTAGACTCTTTAGAGTTTAGAAATCAACACAGGTACATTCTTCTTTAGAATCCTATCAAGTGGATAATCCAGATAATCACCAGTGTAGTAAGGGCTTTTGGCCCTGGTTGTTTTTTATATTCTGCCCCGATTTTAAAACCGAGGCATATTGGGATGAGGCCAAAATGGTTGATTTTTGGCCTCGGTTGTCAACCGAAGCCATAGAGGCGTTTTTCTGCTCCAGTCACGCCTGAACCGAAGCTATAAATCTGCTTTCCAGATCTGCTTCCCGGCATTCCAGATCTGCTTCCCGACATTCCAGATCTACTTCCCAGCGTTCCAGATCTACTAGATGCGTGTTTTAGTTGGTTGCGTGAACGTTGTTTATGCAGATATGTGTTGATGATGTAGTTGCAGGAGGTAGACTCTCTGGAGAGGCTTCGTGTGAACGTGGAAGAGTGCTTCGTCAAAGGTGTTCGACTCCAGGCGCGGTGGTGGGTTGCGTTTCGTTCGACTCCAGGCGCTGCAGTGGAGGTTTCGTTCTTCTCCTTCGAGGCATGGTGGACCTGCTGCATTTTTCGTGGATGAGGTGTTGCAATGGCTTCGTGAATGGTGGCTAGTCTGATGGAGGTGCAGGTGGCTTGGAGAGAAATGGAGCGGTAGAGAGAAATGGATGAGGAGATGGAGGCAACAAAAACCCACGGACGGCGATGACAGCTGGTCGGCAACAGCGTCGGAACTGGTGGTGGCAGAGGGCGATCGGCGTTCATGCAGAGAGAATTGGGGAAGAAGATGAATAATGATAGAGGTTCGCAAATTGGAGATTTTAACAGGCTTTATGGCCTCGATTATTCAAAGAACCGAGGCCTAAAGTGGCTCAATGGTCTCAGTGAAAGGGGACTCGAAGCCAAAGGAGGCGGCGCTGATGAAATTATTAAATTAGGGTTTCTGGGTAGGGTTATAGGCTTCGGTTCTATTTCAACCGAGGCCTAAAATAGCTCAATATTGCCTCGGTCCAAAAGCACCTGAGGCCAAATGTGTTCTCGCTGGTGGTAATTTTAAAATTTTCATTTCTGGGCTGCCTAATAGGCTTCGGTTCTTAATGGACCAAGGCCTAGAACTGCTTACGGCATCGGTTGTTTGTAGAACCGAAGCAATATAGATTGATGAAATTACAAAATTGCCACTGCCTCCTTATAGGCTTCGGTTCCGCCATAACCGAAGCCTATAAGGCGAGGTAAAATATCAAATCTGCACTAGTGAATCAAGTCAAGGGTCAATTAGATGTATAAATAAATACAATTTTGTGAGTTATTCTTTTATTGTTGTGTCTTTTGTGTGATATGTATATATATATATATATATATATATATATATATATATATATATATATATATATATATATATATTCATGAATATTTCAATATCCTAGCTTTCCCTTTTATTTGTGTTATCTGTTTGTTTGATTTTTCGTTTTGCAGTGATCCCCGTTATTGATGGGAGTAGATGTTGAGGCACTTGTTGATCTGGATCCAGTGGAGGAAGATGCTGGTATTTAGCTTAGCTGTTTAGCTAGTTCTCTTCTTCTTTTTTTGGAGCACCCTTTTTATAGGAATTTATTATGTCTTGTTTTAATTTTCTATTTTGAGTAGTATTTTAAACTTCCTGATGATTGTATTTGTGATTCTGTTATATTCTCTGTTATGCTGCTGAAATATATCAAATTATGTAATATTTTACTTAATAGTATTTTTCTATTAAATGGGATATCAAAAAATAATATAATTTTTTAAAATCTTATAATAAATTTATTCAAAATCGTGTCTTTCGTTATTAAATTTATTTAATCTTGTATTTAAGATGTCCGATTCTCTACATACAATAATGTTAAAAATATCAACTTTGAGTTAGCTTAAGAAAAAGATTTTGTAAAGTTAAATTAATTATTTTTAATAGATTTGATATACAAAGGGATTGAAACGTATGTAATACTAAATTCTAGAGCTGACATAATAGTTATATATATATATATATATATATATATATATATATATATTATAATATACATTAATGAATGTAATTGTATTAGAAAAAAATTTACAGTGGCACAGGTAAAGATGTGAAAAGGCAGTTTTTTTTTTACAGAATAGTGACTACACAGAATAGTAAGATTATATGATTCCACCCATGAGTTCGACCATTTTAGTCAGAGTGGCCAAATACAAATTTAATATTCTATCACTTTAAAATACCTGAAAGTAGGATAATTTAGAACGATTAGAGAAGGAGTAGTCTATGTTTTCTCTATTGAGTATTCTTCTTCTCTGATATTTTATAAATTACTACTTTGATAACACTTCCACTGTTAAGTTCTTTTCAAAAAGATAATATCACAGAGACTATCTTTTCTTCACACATCAATGCAGTTCATTTATTTTTCCTTGCCTCGATTATTAACATCATAACAGTATATATACAACTAAATATAAAATCTTACTTTACAAATTAATTTTATATAGGATAAATTAAATTTAAATTCACCTTTTTAATAATACTTCTTCTAAATATACACAACTTGTACTTATTTAGTGTAAACTTCTAATTATTTATAGTAGGGTGACATTTTGGATGAGATATAAAAATTAGAAAACCTAGTAAGTTCATCCACGGTCTATAATGGCCAACTATAGTTTATACTCGGCCAACGTTAACAACACTGTAATATTATGTAAAGGTCACACAACACAACACCATATAATTTTATAGAATACATCGTAGTATGAGTTAAGTATACGTGTTAGAGTTTTACATTAAACAAAACTTAACATAAGTAACATACCAATTTATTATTATCTTAAATTATGAATTAAGATGCTGTCATGTAACACCGTCAACCTTCTTGGTACTGATCTTATTCCTTTACCTAGGGTTCCATTTTTTCTCTTAATTATAAACGAAAAGGCACGAGTTACCCGTTTTTCATGCATCCGGAAGAAGACAGTGACTGGGACAATAATTGTAACAATCTCTGATAATAATAGGTTGGAGTTACCTTTTATTGTTTTATTTTATGGACAAGATAGACTCAAGATCTTCCTTCATTCATGACTATGTGGCAATTATTTATTTTATCAATCGGAAAATAATAATTTAGTACGTAGGTGAGAAAGTAGAAGAGACAAAATAGCAAGTGAGATTTAGTATAGTTATTACTCATCAAAATTAATTATTCCATTCAATTTGAAAATTAAAAAGAAAATTATACATTTTAGAAGTTTGGGTTAACATATGCAAAATATCTAATAGTTTATAGTGATAGGAACAAAGCAATAAAAAATATACAAAGAAAACAAACCGCACAAAATTATATATAATCATTCAACAGGATATACCAAAAATATTCCACGTCAACAAATTATAAATAAACTCATGTATAAAATATTAGAACACAATTTCTTCTCTAAAACCTTAAAATATATTTATGCTCAATCACGTTTAATTTTACTTAATATATGACTTAAACTTATAATTACATTCATAACAATAAAATATTAAATAATATATATATATAAAATTTTACAACTAACAAATTCTTTATTAGACGGTTAGGCTTCTCTGCATCGAATATGATAAAATAATGGTATTTTCTTTAAGTTTAATTTTCATATATTATCTATATCTATAAGAATATAAAGAAGATACACACTTTGTATTTATATTTGGTTATTTTAGTTTAACCTTTTATTATTATTTTAAAAATTAATTATTTTATAAATAGTTTATCTTTAACTATTATTCTAAAAATATCTTTTATCTTTAATTATTGTTTAAAAAAATTGTATACATATTTTATTTTTTTAATTTTGTATTTGATCATTTTAAAAATTAATTATATATTTTTTATTGATCTTAATTCAAATTTCTATGAAAATAATAAAATACAAACACACATACACAATAACAGTGTTTTTGCTAATTTATATATGAAAATGATTTTCTTCTTGTGTATATATCTCATAATTCTAATTTTACTTCTTACAATAATGTTAACAGACTTCTTAATAATAACCACTATATTAAATTTAAAAAAAAATGTAATAAATTTCATTTTTTTCTTTTTTTTATCATATTTGTAATTTTTATATGTTTTTAATTTAAAAAATTCAAATAGACAGATGCGACAACACTTCTCATGTTTCTGCTAAAAACTTAGATAATGAATTAATTAGAATTCATATGGTTATTAAATAATTAAATCATATATAAGGGATGATTAGATTACAATGAAAAATACTTTTACAAGTCACTGCATTAAAATTAAATTTAGATCACAAGGTATCAAAGGCATATGCATAAGCACGAGTAATATATAGTAACTTTTAAATTATGTTAGTATACATGCACTAGATATTTAGAATAACGATTGAATTTATGTTATTATTATACTAACCGGGACAAAGGTAATACCTAACTATTAATAAATTATAGTATTAGGCAATGTGATTCAAACCACTCTTGGAGATAATTTCTTTTCTAAGAGTGCGAAATATTTAATAAATAATGTCATATTCCTCTCTTGGTCATTATTAGGGACGTGTTTTGCTTAAATAAAAACTCTTCAACGATTATTAAAATTACTCCAAAAAAGAAAAGATACAAACTTTGTTCGGTACGAGTTAGACCTACATGCTATATATGAATAAAACGTTAGATTTGTTTACAGCAACGTTAGATTTGTTTCTCTTGTTCTATAATGTAAGATAAGTAGGAAAATATCCATGAAGAAACCAAAGAACATAAAAAACAAAACAAAAAAAAACCGAGGGGTTGTCATCTCCACTAGCTAGAACGAGAAACATCGTACTCAGACACCCAAATACAGCCAAATAAAAAACTTGACTCATCAGAAAATGTAAAGGTGATATATTATAATAATAGTGAGGGACAAAAACGTTTATAATGCAAAAAAATTCCATATTTAATGAAGCCTGTCTAATCTGACGGAGTTTAAGATGAGATTGTCGGTGCACACTTTGGCAGAGTTCTTAACCCTTTGCTATTGTTTGCAACGAAATTCGAGTTCTGGGTATTATTTTCAGTAAATTTTTAATACAATGTAATTTTCTATGGAGAAATTGTGATTTGTAAAATTTGTAATGTACACTATTTCCTAAGTTTAAAGAGAGAATTTAAAATGATAGAGAATAAATATTTCAATGTTTTAAGTTAATAAGTTGTATATTATAAGTTTATAATTTTTTATTTATTTAAAAAGTGTCTAAACTTATTTATATTTTATTACTTTTCTTAGCTTTTTTTTTATAAATATGACATGCCAAGTTATTATTGTAGATTAATATTAGTTTATCAAATTTGTAGTTAGAGCAAATTTTCTCTTTAAATTTATTGTTTGAAAAAAAAATTAGTGGGTGGTCCATTAGCGGTCCGATATCGGGTGGAACAGAACGTATAAGAAAGTTCGTTAGAATTGGTTCTAACTTGTCTCTAATACCATGTTAGAAGTGGAGTTTAAAACCTAACTCAACCTCACAAAATGGAGCTTGTAAAATAAGGTTTGTACCCAGTGGCGGATCTTGCCCAATAATATTGGGGGAACCAAAAAATGTACTCAAAATTTATATTTCTAATAATTGTCACTATACAATAAAAATTAATATATAATTTAATATAACCGTAACTGCATAACAAATCACACATATCTAAAGTATTGTTTTTTCAGATTTTTGAACTCATTAATAATTAAATAAAAACTAAAATTTTCAGCTATTTCTTTTAATATAAATATGAAAACCTTTCTAAATAATTAATAGGAAATTTCTCATGTAACTCGTTGAACTTTAAGAAAAGGATCCTCTAATTGAACAATATGATCATTAGTATTATGTTTCAGAATATGTAAAAAATTGAATTAGTCTTGTTTTCATCTTCACATGTAACTTTTCTTTTATCACTTTAAAACAATGAATCTATTATCTTATTCTTCATTAATATTTATCACAACCTAATAAAAGATTGAGAGTTCCTAAAAATGATTAAAATCACAAAATAAGTTATTACAATCTAATAAAAAAATGAGAGTTTCTAAAACAATCTATGATAATAAAGTCACAATTCAAAATCGGTTATGAAAAAACACATCATACATTACTTTTACTTCTATATTCATAAAAAATAAACATAAGACTCATGAGATAAAAGATAATGCTAACTATTAAACAAATATTTCAGGATCAAGTAAGACATGAGAATTTTCTTTTTTTTCTTCAATACTGAAAGAGAACAAATGAAATGAAAAGAAAAAAAAAAGTTTGTATCCAACTTTTTTTTTCAAAAACAAAAAGAAAACATGTGAGAATAAGAGATAAATCTAATATGTAAAAAAGCTCAAAAAGATAATAAAAAAGATGTATCTTACTAAATATTTTTAATTTTTACTATATTTGATTTTATGTTTATCATTTATTATTATTAAATGTTATACTTTATAAAAAATTAAAAAAATACCTAATTTAATAATCATCGTTTTTTTTAATATAAACTACATATAATTTAAACTTTTTAAAAAACATTAAAATTTTCTAAATTAAAAAAATTAGGGGGGTCATGGCA
>Ga0214545_1004668_pt1 | contig 25475 bp, 12 predicted proteins | sample CNSS4metaG_FD_160064 | JGI IMG/M metagenome (GOLD analysis project Ga0214545, IMG submission 160064) | Root nodule microbial communities from cowpea collected in UCLA plant growth center, Los Angeles, California, USA - CNSS4 | ecosystem: Host-associated > Plants > Roots > Nodule | place: USA... | reverse complement strand
AACGCTTTTAAATTATCCGTTCAATTAATAAAGCTTTAAATTTTCCCGCGTTTTGGGAAAATGAGGTATTATTAAATGCGTTGTTTTAATTATTCTATTTATTTATTTATAAATTAGTAATATCCTGACGGGATGTTACAGAGACGAGCTCGCTTGGGCGAGAATGACAGTACTCACCACTGTTACGCGCATGCAGCAGAAACACAACACAAAAAGCCATCCAAGAATGCAAGCAAGCCAGTTTCATACAATCCAAAATATCATTCAAACATCGAGAAGCATTCAATCAGACCAAAAACATGGAAATGTGACTTTAAATCATAAGAACCTAGCTTCCCTTACCCAACTTAGGTGCTATCAAATGCAACAGACTTGCAACTGAAAGTACCACAACTCCAAGAACTATAGTAGAGAGCTGAAACATGAAGACTTGGACAAATGGGGTTAGGAGATTGAACCCTAACTTGACCAACGTGCTCAAATAGTGAAAGAACAAGAGAAGAAACTGCCTAGAAGCTCTAAGGCTCAACTCACCTGGAAATAGAATGGGTTTCGTTAGCTCGGAAATGGACGAACTTGGTGCCCTAGCAGAACACCTTGCAAGAGACTAAAGGGGAAGAGGAAGGAACTGTTTCTGAAAAAGAGACAAGTGACAATGAGAAAGCTGGACATGATATTGGAGTCCTATAGTTGGGCTGGTCTTGGGCCTACGAGAAGGGTCAGGCCCATACACATAAGGCTGAAAATGGGGCTTACAAAAATCGTGGTTAATTATTATAGTTTTTGGATAGTATAAACAATATTTTTTTTATGTTTCCTTATTCATTAAAGATTTAACTATTAGACATATTTATTTTATTAAGTTATTAATTTTGTGTTTATTAGTTTATTTTAATTTTATTTCAATTGTAAAATCATGGGATGCAACAAAAATGTTAAAAATTAGAACAATGTTATTGTTGCAACATTTTGCGTGTAGTTTTTTTTTTTCTTAAAATTTTGTTTATACTAGCTAATAAATATGCAGGAAGAACCAATGTGAAGTAAGTCTCTTAATTTGTATTGTCATCCTAATTGTAAATTGATATTATTATTAGTCAAAATAAATCTCCAACATACCGGCTTACATAACAAATAATAAGGGTCTGATAAGTCTAGCAAAGGACAAACATAACTGGAAATAAACTCTAAATGATTCTAATACTTTAAAATTAATTTAATTCTATAAAATTGATCAGTAAAATAAAATTTACATACTTATATAGTATAAATTATATAATGTAAATTTATTTTATCTTTAATAATATGGGATTGTAACAAAGTATAAATATTTAAAAGTTGTTTTTTTAAAATACATTTTATTTTGTGAATCAAATAATCGCAACGATATTTCTATATTTTTTTCCTAGTTAACAATGAATGCAAACACGTGGGTTGGATGATGGTATTCTGTGTTGTGAATTAAGTCCTCTCAGTTGCGTGAATGACTGTCAGATTAGTTTAGTTGAGTTGTTTGTTGCACACTTGCAACTTGCATTCATAACACAAGTTATGTCAAATTAATATTTACCATATCATTTTCAATATATTTTTCAGATAATATCATTTTGGAATTTTAAATTTGATTGAATTTGGTCCTTTTTATTTATTAATAATAGGGTATGATATAATTGGAGAAAAAAAAATCTTAGAAAATATAACAAATCGACCATAATTTTGTGGGGTTTTATTTGATAAAAAATATATCTTTCCAATTCGACAATACTATATATTATATATGGTAGAAAATTCATACTCGATTTTTATTTTGAATATAAATACCAATATTCAAACTTTTAATTTATAAACCAATCAAAAAACTAATACATTATTTTGAATTATATATTATTTTAACTTTAACTTTTAGTAAAAATTAAAATAAATTTCTCTCGAAACTTTGACCTAATTTAGTCTATTAATTTTCTAAATGTATAGATTTAATCATTTTAACCAACTTTTGTTAAATTTATTTGAAGTTTTAAATACGTTTCTTAGCTAACATTAAAGGAGAAAGAATTATGTTAAATTGTATAAACAACTAAAATGATATCATAAAACACATCTAAAACATCAAATAAAGTTAACAAAATTTAGTTAAAATGATAAAATTCATGCATTTCTAAAATTAGAAGACTAATTTGGACCAAAATTTTAAAGAGAGATTAATTTTAATTTTCACTAAAAAGTTAAGAAACTAAAAAGATATTTAACCCTTTTATAATTACACGTCAATTAGTTACAGAAGTTTTTGATTGACCAACTCTTACCAGAATTTCACACAATTTATGTATTTTATATTTATTTATTATTTGATATCATTTCCATTTCTGATTTTTCTATTATATAAGGTCTTAAATAAGATTTTTCTTATTGATGAATAAATTAAAAAGCTTAAACTTAACTCACTCTTGCTAAAAACAAATAGCATTTTATTGGTGATGCATTTTCATTATCTATAACTAAATAATCAATTTTGAGTTTTAATTTTTGTACTTACTATAATTTTGTTTCATTTAATTTGTTTTATTTGTAGCTCTTTTTTTGTTAAAACAATTGTAAGGCCCATTAAAATTGTTTCATTCTTTTATGCCCTAAAGTAAAGGGCTGCCCCTTGTAATTGGGCCTAGGGCTGGTCCAAGTGATATAACCAAATCTCAAGTCTGCCCTAACTCACTTTTCTTGCTCATTCTCAAAAAAACCTTAGAGCCGCAGCCGTCTACCGCTCCGTTAGGGTTTGGTGTCACCTTGGTCAAGCAAGTTTGAACCAGTGTTTCCCTCTTCACGTAAGTATTTCCCTTAATCGTGCTTGCAATTTCTGTTACTGTTGGTAGCTCATGTCTCTACTGCCTTTCCTTTTTCCAGCTCCTTAAGTCGTCCCTAAGCTAGCATCGGAGCTGCTGTGCTAATTAAGTTTGGTCTAGGAGTCTTCTACTAAACCCTTCCAGGTAAGGGAAGCTAGAACCCTTCTGTTTGTTGGTGTGATTGCAGTTGTTTGTGTTTGTTTCGTGATTGGTTGAGTTGTATGTTGATGTGGATGTATGGGCTAGTTGACATTTTGTTTAGGTATGAGATATGACTGTGGCAGGGAGAAACAGTGGCGAGGTTCGACACACTCGCCCAAGCGAGCCTGTCTCGCCTAGGCGAGACTTGTAGGAACAAGTCAGGGCTGCACTCGAGCTCTCGCTCAGGCAAAAGCTCTTGTTTTGAGCTAGGCACCATCTCACTCAGGCGAGAGATGCTGGCCCAAGCGAGCATGCGTGAGAGCCTTGGCATGTTGCTCCTGTTTTAGCCCAGGTGAGGAACCTCACCTTTGGGCGAGGGGTTGCCTCGCTCAGGCAAGAAGGACTCGCCTAAGCGAGTCATGCGAGAGCCTCCCAGCGTCCCTGTCACGATCTCGCCTAAGCGAGAGTCCACTGCCTAAGCGAGGGCACTCCTCTCGCTTGAGCGAGGGCTCCTGGCTTGAGCGAGATTCGCTGCGGGTTGTGTTGTTTTTCTTAGTTTGGCTAAATGAAATGTTTGATTTATGTTGTATTCTATATAATGTATGAGGCTTGCGAAATGAGATGCATGAGATAAACTGTGGTTACAAATTGGATTGTTGTGATTGTGTGATCTTGGCATGAGGAATAAATGAAATGGTTGGTATTAAAGTAGCATGGTATTGGCATGAGATGGAATTCACAACTATGGTTTGAAAATAACTTATGGGTATGGATTTACTCGAAAAATGAAAAAGGTGAAATTATAAAGGGCTGGTATAATATATAAATGTATATGCATGTTAATTACTTTTTGATTTATTGAGTATGATTGGTCCGTGTTAGTGCGTAATTCTTGGGATCTCTAGGTGAGATCCTCAGGGTCGTGCTTCAGTGGTCGGGACGTAATTCCATGGCCCTTGTTAGTGGGTGTCCATGGTGGTGCCCCATCTATATAACTTGGTAAGGATTCAAGGTAAAGATTGCATCCTGACACTTTAAGGAGTCAGTTAGTCTCACTTAGAGCGAACTAACTCCTGTGGTGAGAGTAGCAGGAGGCCTGAAATTCATTAAGGGCTGACCTTGTGTGTGAGGGAAATTGATTAATTATAACACTTGTAACACTTGTAACACATAGCTTGGGGGTGAGCAGAGGTATCCACCACAAGTGCAAGCATTCGCTGAATCCGACCAGGTTATATGTATCCGGATGAGTCGAGTCGAATCTTAGTGTATTGTTTTGAAAAGTCATAACATGATTGGATGATATATGTGTATTGGATTGTGAAGGTATATCTGATTGCATGATAAACATATTCTGGGCTCTAGCTTACCCTTATGTTTTGTTGTGTGTTCTGCTGTGTGGTTCTCTCTTTTGCGTTGATCATCAACTTGTTGATGTGAGCAGATGCGAGGAATACCCGGGGTCAACAAGTCTTGGGCTTTTCCTTTATGTCTTTTGCTAGGGCTATGGCCCATGTATTATTTGGTTTGTACTGTGTTTCCTGGTTACTTTAGACCTCGTATTTTATCTTGTTCGACATCGTGGTGTGTCCTAGGGTTTCCTTTTTCATAACTCTTGGATATTTTTAAGGAGTGAGTTCCTACTCCGCATCTTTATTCTTATTATCATTTTGCGTGACGTGTCATTGAAGTAAGTTATTTATTTAAATGGGACGCTACAACAATTTTCCTTATCTTTCAACTGTTCAACTATGCTAATATTTGAACATTTTTTTCAAATCTCTAACCTATTTTTCATCTTATCATATCCTTAATTATACATTTATTTTCTTTTGTGCAATTTCATTTAATGGTCTACCAAATTATTTCTAAAATACATTTGATCATTTTTTTTGTTTACTTTTATTTTTTGTTTATTTTTATCATATAGAATACTATTTTGATATTTTGATATAATTATTTTTATTTTCTAACTCATTACCATACATATAATTTTATTACTATAATTGTATAAATAAATTTTATTTACTATATATAATAATTTAATCTAATTGTCATGAATTTTTTTATTACCATCCAACATATATTGAAGTTCAAAAAATTAAAGATTTTTTTTAAATATCAATTATTATTAGTTTAATCTTTATTCTTTGTGTCATTTTGATGAAGTGATGTATTATAATTTTTATTAGTGCATAAAAACAATATTTTTTTATAATTTAAAAACTTGAAGTAAACATGTATATAAAATATTTTCTAATTTGAATATTTCTTTATCTTTTATATATTTTTTAAATATTTTTAAATTTTATCAGTTAGGTATCATTAACATTTACAAATTTAATAAATTTTATTTCTAAATATTTGATATTGAAGAAACAAGAATACCAATATTTTAATATTGAATATTTTGATAATATTATGTTTCCTTTACTGTAATTTTTTATTATTTTATAAAAATTAAATAATTGATATTGAAATAGTAAGAAAACAGGTACGGTACAAGTATGAGTATATATTCGTTACCCGATGATAGGGATAGGAAAAAAATTTGATACCCATTGAGTTTGGATATGAGTATGGGGATAGATTTTTTTCTCTAGGTATAGGTATGGGATAGCGAAACTCGTCCATGCCCCGCCCCATCCTATTGTTATCCCTAATTGGAATATCTTCCAAGGTCAAGCCAAGTCAACTTGGGCAAAGTCAAGCAAAGGGTGTGGAGCAAGGTTAGGTTGAGTTGGCCCGAGGAGAGGTCTAGCCATGTTATCTCGAGACGTAGGTCGAGAAGAATCGATCCAGGCCGAAGTTTGAGTTGAGTCGGCCCCAGCCGAAGTCGAGCCGAGTCAACCTGGGCCGAAAGTTAAGTCAAGTCGGCCTTGGCCTATGGTTGAGTTGAGTTTGCCCGAGCTGAAGGTTGAGCAGAGTCAACTCGGGTGAAGGTCGAGCAAAGTCAAGTCGGGTCGGAGGTCGAGTCGAGTTAGTCTGGGTCGAAAGTTATGCTGAGTTGGTTTGGGTTGAAGGTCGAGCTGAGTTGTCTTAAAATAGAAATTAAATTGCTTTATCCAAACAAAAAATTTAAAATCTAAAATATTTTAATTATTTCATCCAAACAGACTATTTAAAAAAAAGAAATTAAATTACATTTATGCAGGGGCGGAACAACTTGGTGACAGGGGGAGCCATGGCTCCCCCAACTTTTTTTTTGAATTTTTTTATATATTTTTAAAATTATATTTATATATTATTTATATTAAGTTTATATTATGAAAAAAATAATAATAAAAGATAAAATAAAAAAGATTAATGGAGACACTGATTTATAAAAGAAATTAGGGTTAGTATTTTATTATTATTTTTTCTTTTTAGGATGGTTTTTCTAAATTAATATAAACCCTAATTATGATTTTAGGGATTCTTTTATGAAATTGGTATGAACCCTAATTATAATTTTTCCCAAATTATTATAACCCTTAATTAGGAAATTTAGGGATTTTGTGTTTTTCGCTACCTATGGTAATTTTTTTTTTATGTTTTGAATTTATACCGTGTTGATTATTTAGTTAAAGTGGTATGAGTTTTGTTATGTTTTGCACTGTGATAATTGTGATTTGTGAACATAATTTTTTTTTTCTAAATAGGCGAAAGGTGATAAATTTATATTAGAAAGATTATGATAAAAAGTAAAAAAATTGATTCCTCAATTTTTTTAAAGAGGAAGGTTTGTGATAAAGATGAAAAAAATGCATTTACGTTAACTAAACTTGAGAAATTTCATGAGAACCAAGAATTCAAGACAATCAAAAATAAATCTCTAAAGTTCTTAGAGTTACATATAATGAATTTAAAAATTCATTAGAACGTGATAGGGGAAAAAATTGCCTCAAATTTGACAATACCACTAAATCAAATTGATGAGGTACGAAGGGCTTATCTAAAATAATATTCATGGTTTGATACCATGATATAATAGCGAATGATAGTAATATTTTTTTGAATTCTACTATTATGTGTGCATTATGTGTGCTTGTTTCAAGTAGAGAAAATAAAGAAAAAAGATGAAAAGCTTTTTTTCTAACTAATATATATATATATATATATATATATATATATATATATATATATATATATATATATATATATATATATAACAAATCTAATTTGGCACCCTATATTTTTTGTGCAAGTTCCGCCACTACATTTATGTATTTCGATATTGCAATCCTTCTTCTAAACACAACATAAAAAACTATGAATTATTAGTCTGTAAGAGTCTATCTTAGTATCAAGGATAATATGTAATATTAATAGTAATCCAACTTAAAAAGTATGTCCACTAAATTTTTTAGAGTTTGAGTGGTAATGGGTTTTAGATATCATGTTAAAAAAGCAACCAAAATTGTAGATAATGGGTAAGAGAAATAAAGAGAGATTGTGAGTACATCACTTTGTTTGTGACTAGCGATGAATGGAATGGAATGAGACTCACTCCATACATAATATTTTTAAAGTCAGATGGAGGACTCTCAATCGTGCCTTCGTGCATGGATGAAGAACATGTCGGAATATGATGCTATCATGGATCATTTTGTGGACCAACTCTAATTTCATATTGTGTTGGTGGATCTACGTGCTCAACACAAGACTTTCGACCATTTTTAAATATATATTTAGCAAAAATAATGATATGATATGGGACAACAAAGTCTCATGAATTGGTTAATGTTATAGATTTTTCTGGTGTACTGGAATTTATGGTTGACTTTGGGATCCATTAGGGTTGGTAAAATTACCCTATAGCCCTTGCTGTTATAAGGTCTTCGAGAGTTCGTACTCGGTACTCGATACTTAGTATTCATGGTATAATGCCGGTCAGGGTACACTGTAGGGTTCCTTAACTTGTTATTGAGGACAGTATTCGGTGTATGGCTTTGGTGAATGAGGCCGGATACAGATGTTGTTGGGTGCTTGGCCTATGGGGGTATGTTATGCCCGGTACTTAGTTATGATGGGTGAGGTCGAGTACTAGTGGGACATAATCTTATCATAATTCTTCAAATATTAATAATCTTATCATAATTCTTCAAATATTAAGACCGATGTTTGAACAATTAAATGATTTAATTAATCAATTAAATTAGTTATACAAATCAAATTAAAATATCACTCGATCTAATTATAAAATCAAAATTTCATAGGAAATAAGAGAAGAAGATGAAGAGTCGGTACAAAAATTAAGAGAAAAAAAAATGAAAAGACATTCCTAAAATTAGAATTAAATAAATGAATTTTGTATACAAATTTATAGTTTTAATTACATCCATAACTTAATTACAAAAGGTCTAAGTTAAAACAAGCACAATTGAATTTGTATAAGCTCTTTTATAAAACTTTAGAAAATCTATCTCTATTTCGAAAACTCGTAGAAAAGTATAAAGAACTCTAAATCTAGTAAATAATATATCTATTTTAAAGCTTTATAAATTTAGAATTTAATTCAACTAAAATCAATAAAATAATAATAATGTGTATTGAACAAATTATAGGCATGGAAAAAAAAGCTAGATAAGCTGAAAACATAAAAAATAGCAAATGTATAGAACCCAATTTTTTATTTCTCAACAAAAATAGTTAAAAATAAAGAAAATATATAAAAAATATTTCCACTCTACAATAAAACTATAAACAAAATATATCTACAAAAGATATATCATATATCACCATCGTAAGTTATTAAATAATCTAGTAAATTCAGCAACTTGGGAAAGTTAATCAATACACTAGAAGCTCTTATTATTTCATAAACATGGTGTGTGGATTAACTGAATCTACTTTGTTACCCAAGTTATTCATTGCCACCCCTTTTTTTCCTTTATCATTATTGCCACTCTCTTTTACTTTCTAACTTCTTACATAATTATTATCTGTAAAGATTAAGTATACGAGATTAACTTTTACATACTAAAAGTTTTATAATGTTAGTAAGTTAAGTTTGTCATAAATACAATATTCAAAATAATTATATATCATATATAACAATTTGTGATTGAAGGAGTAGAAAACTTTTAGTATGCCAATTTTCAACTTTTACACTTTGGATTCCAATTAAATTCATAATATATTTCTTTTTAGAGCTTGAAAGTTAATTGATGATTGGAGACAAGGATGAATGGGTTTGGAGATCCTCTGCAAACCCAAGAAAAGCACTGTGCTGTAAGACATTATGAGCCAACATAATTCTATGAGTATCAGCCTTTTGATCAAACAGTGTCTTCTCTGCTGTGTTTTCTTTTACACTGCAAATATCCATGCCCCAGTTGGGTTTGTGGTCCAAAATTACCAAGTTGAAGATGTGGCCCATTATAGATTTTATTACAGTACCCTTGTATATAGAAGAAAAATGTTCTCTCTAAAATTGTTTTCTATCCATTTAGATAATTACCCTTAAATATTGATTAGTCTCTAATCACAATTAAGTCAAAACGTTTCATGCAGAGATTCTTTCGCCAGGACCATTGTTTATTTGTTGACTGAACCCCACACTTAAAAAACATGTCAATCATTTTTCTAAATGTATACATTGTTCATACTAATGATCATTGTATTCCCTGAATGTCCTACTTTTTTTGTATGGAACATATCAGCAGAATATTTGGTTATTTCAAGTCAAGTTCAGGTGAAGACAAGCACATTGAGGGCAAAAACAGATAGTGGTCCAGCTCAAGTGACTCAGCAAAAGGTGCAGTGTTGTGGTTATTGGAGTGACCACTTTCTGCTGATAATAACTATACTATATCTCATTTGATATTGATGTTATTCATAAAATTGTAAAGCATGTAAATGGGAGGTTGTGACTCCCTTTTTGCAAGTGATATCACTTGTACATCAAAGTGCCATTGAGGTGGCTTGTAATTTGTTCAGTCCAAATGTTATTACATGATTGAGAGTGCAGCGGCCTTGTTGAATTTCATATTTAGTATTCCACCTAATGTGATAGTAATATGATGCTAATAGGAGTTTCATCAATTTTTTTATCAGTTCAGTTGTTAAGGAATTTAGTGTCCTTGTATGAACAGGTTAACTCTTTCGTAAAGAGTCTTGTGATGAACTTAATGTCTCGAGTTCTAACATCATGAATAATCCTATTCCTACAAAGGAGAAGCCCGAATTCACCATACTGCTAAGTGTCAGTCTCTGAAAGAGGAACGTTTGTTAAGAAATTTTGAGAAGTTGTGTCTTTTTACGAACAATTTAACCTTTTCATAATATGATATGACTCTTAACAAATGTAAAAAGAAATCGAATATTTTGGCATGAAAAGGAAGATGAAGGTTCTGCTAGGAGGATACTTCATTGGATGAAATAGTTCCAAGTTACTTGAAGCTAAATCACATTTCTTAAGGAGAGAATTTGATCCCACTGAACTGTTTTTTCCTATCTGGAAAATTTGCAAAGAAGATTGCTTTTTCATGCTTAGGAAAGTTTCATCCACCTAGTGAATTTTTATTTCCTTCCTCATCATCTATTTTTCTGCTGTACTAAGAGCATTAAGCTTTGTTTGTTTCCAACACAGAATAATGTTAAATCGTGTTTTCTTGTACATGGACCCTTTCATTTACACTTTTCACCATCAGTAGGACCCACAAAACTATTTTGGTACCTGAATTTTATTGTGTTACCTGTACTGATACTGATACCATGTGAAGAGATGCTAAATGGTAGGTGTTTCTGTATGAAGCATTGTTCTTCCCGAAAAATCACTGCATAACTTTTCTAGGTACTGTTTTTCTATTGTTTAGGTTCAAATTGAATCATGACATTTTCCTTCACTTTTTCAAAATCATGGAAGTAATATACTTTTTAAGACATCTAAATATGTTAATTTATGAGGGTAAAACAACAGTTTTAAGTTTAATGCACATGCATTAAGTTGACAGCAGCAAAAAATTTCAAAAAGAAAAAAAAAAGTACTTTATCTTAGTCTACATGTATCCAATGGTGGACCATGTTTGATGACTAATTGGCAAAGAATCCACACCAAGGAACTGTAGTGCTTGAGTTTGAACTAAAGGCAAGTCCTTGAGATGCGCTCTTATAGCATACTGATCATGTTCCATAATGAACAGCAGCACAAGGATTAGTGCTTGACGGTAGCCAATGGTGCAGACATTGGTGTTTGCAAATGTGAGAAATTCAACTAAAATAATCTGTATGTTGTTGACTTGTTGGAGCCACACCAGATTGGAGCATACAATTTGTCTCCAGAAACTAATAACAATAATAAAAAATCACTGTTCATAATAACAGATCATTATCACCATTTGTAAAGTTAGAATTATCTTCGACTTAAAGATTCCACATTACTAAGTATATTGCAGTACAAAAAGTGCATACGAGTGGAACATAACAAAACCTCATGAGTTAGCTTTTATAGTGCATTTCTATCTTATCTAAAGATCTTAACACATGCTTACATTAAATTGTACAAAATGTAAGTGATGCTGCTTGAATATTTATCCATAGCAAAATAGATAAGTGCCCGAAAGTCCAATGTGAATTTAATTGCCTTTTTGTAACTCGACAAAGAAGTGTTGTAATTGCATAAATGGTTGGTTGAAACAGCAACCAAAAGCGTGTTTAGGCCGAAACAAGCATCAAAACTGGTAGTGTGAGTGCTTGTTGATTGTGAATATGAACCTATATTGAGCACAAAATTTGGACCTTTTACATCAGATATATATGATCTATAGCAACACTTATGTACACTTGACATCATTCATCCTAATTGGGCTAGGGTACCCCTTTGTCACAAACACTGCTTGCTTAGAGATTCTTTAGATAACAGCCCCTGAAGCAGCTCACTCAGCCTATCAGCACCAGGGCCTGGCCTAAACATTGTACCATTGCCACGAACAGAACAAGGGTCAGCCCCACCTTCTGAGGTTCCAACACACCAAGCCCCAGGTGAAAATCTGTGGGTGCGCCCCAGAAGTTCCTTGTCGATCTTGTCCAGAACTGGATCATCCTTAGCAAATTTTCGTGCAAAAAGTGCCTTGCTTTTAACCATTTTGTCAAAGTCCTTCATGGTTAAGGAGATGGGGTGCTGCTTTGGGGGAGTGTCCCAAGCAATGTAGTGAAGATCATGGCTTATCGCGGTGTGATGGAATTCCTCAGTGTTACAAATGACAGTGTGAAAGTATCCCTCTGGAGAGGACACAAAATTTGTATAGTACATTAGCATAGTCCGTGGAAAGTTATCCCATCCCCATATACAGTACTCGACAAAGGACCGAGTCAGTACAACCCAAGCTGAACCTGTTCACAGGGCATAGAAGTATATAGGAATCCACCATGTTCATTGTTCATCTAATGGAAAAAAGGTTAAGTAATCATGTCATGCTAGCTAGCTAGTTATGTTGCAATCTTAGAACTGCTAAACCTTAAAAGGGCCTCCTATAATTTAAATTTGCAGTAGAAAATAGTTTTCTAAAATGTTATAGATAATAGATAGGGACATACCAGTAAACAGTTTAAAAGACGTGGGAAGGGTTCTTCGTTGAGTGGTCAATGCTAAATCAGATTTCTTTGATAAGTAAAGGGCAGGATCAATAATGATGGGTCTTGCTCTTTGGTTCCTGCATAGAATAAGTAATATAAGTAAATCAGGGGAGAAAAAACATGCAGAATATGGTCTACAGTAATTTTCAGATACATAATAATCAAATTCACTTACAATTTCCAACCAGCAATGCGTGTATGCTCAATGAAATTGAGATTTCTTGACAGATTCGAGAAAACATAAAGCAAATCTGCAAAAGCAGAAAACAAATATCAAATGGGTTCAAGGAGAAAACATCTTGCATGTTTGACTTGACAGATGCACAACTCAATGAAACTAAAACTATAAACAGCATGAAATGATCTATGCGAATCTTGATTTATGCCAAATGATAGAATATCAGACAGAAAGAAGATGCTGAAACCAGAAGACTCACGTTATTGAGTGCAAAATACCATGAAGCAAATTGTTACGCAGTTATGAAGGTACTAGAAACTTTATTTTGCCTTATAGGTCAAAATTAATATTTTGCATCTGAGTCTGACAACCACCCAAAACAGACTTCTATAAATTTATCTTGAATGTTTTACAATTATGTCCAGTTCATACTTCATTTTCCAGCAGCACAATAGTTCTGGTCATGCATAGAAAGAATAAACTATTTATAATATAAACCATGTCCCACATATATTCAGAATTGCAGTTATGAAGTTTGTCTACTGTGAGCAGAGGTAATTAATAATCAATCTTAATTTAAAGGACTAAGACTACAGTACAATTCAAAATTAATTAAACAGAGGATATACCTTTGTTCACTTCATAAAGAAATTCATGAGACAAATATGATTGCATATAAGTTCTGTGGAAAAGAATCAGATCTTTTGAAAAAACAATGGCTATTTATGGGAAAGAAGAACTATCTAACATCTGCTGTGGTAATGAAGATATTGAAAGACCTTGTTTAGCCCCTATGTGCTATAAGTTATAGATTATGAATGTAATCCAGCAGATATCAACTATGGTGACCTTCATAAGAATCCAAACAAATCTCTCAAATCTATGCATAAAATGCATATTGGGGTTGACAGGAGAAGTTCAAGGATGCAATGGTATTGGTGGCAAGGCATATGTCAAATCTTCAATACTAAGACCTCAAACTCTGACATCAAGTGGGATAAAGCTAGGTTGTTGTTTTCTTAAAGAGCTAGGCAAAGCTAATTTATGGAGACTTAATTTGGCATCCTTCACATTTATTAGGGAATAGAGCAACCACCAATCCATATTAGCAATGATTTCGATATCAAAACGGTCTGAATGGTACAATTAGAAATATATAAAATTTACACTACTTGTAGACTGTATTATAAGAGGCACATGAACTAACTAATTTCTGTCTTGCTTCACGAGGATGACTGTCCTTGAATTACTAAAGACAACTATTCTTTAGGCTAGAATGTCTGTGATGGAAGATTATAGCAACATAAAACAATAGAAATACAGAGAGAGAAAAAAAACACGAGGTAGTGAAAATGGCAAATGATTGTTTTTCAGGCCATAATTTACTTGCTAGCCTTTTACTATTTAAACACGTGTAACAAGAAAATGGAAGTGGTAGCTGTGTTTGATAGTATGTAATGTAACTCACTTATTTCAGCCATTAGTTGTTAAACAAACCTAATGATGTTACATAGAGATCCATCCTGAATAATTGGCAATGATCACAAGATTGATAAAGATGAACAAAAGTCGTTCCTGTTGCTAAAACATCACTGCATACTTTAATAATGGTTTCTGTCCACTAAACAATAGTGTATTGCTCAAGGGAAATAAAGTAACAACGTGTCAAAAAGGAAAGGCAAACTACACATGATGTAGCAGCCTAACTATTACTATCCATTTGCCATACATCACACTGTGAAACCACTGTGAAACAGCATCATGTGTTCAAATCTAGATGAAAGTTTGTAAGGATCAGACGAAAAGGCCATAATTTATGCATGCATTTTGGGAGAAATTTTATGATATAATATGAAGTTGCTAATAAAGGCTCAGTTACTAACCATCCTGTGTCATAAGAGGATAATCTGAAGCACTGAGGTTAATAAACCAGTCCCATTCTGAACTTTCCTTCAATAGAATTGCAATAGCTTGGAGGGTGCAAGCAATCATCGTAGGACCCTTATAAGTTACCAAATTGGATTGAGACATAACACGCACATTCTCCACCTCACGAAAAACTGGATCAGCTTTCACTGCATTCGCCAATTCCAATCTTTCACGGGGCGGTGCCTCAAGATCTAAATGCAAGATGTATTGATTCCTTGGGTGGTACACTGCCTCTAATGTCCTCATCATCCTATGACTATCACCCTTTGTGCCTGATATAAGGTAGGCAAACCTTGGTGCCTCCCTTTTCACCACACTAACATTAGAAGCCCTTTCTATGTCTGATTCAACAAAATATCCATTGGAATTCTCTGATCTCTTGAAAGAAATGATTTCAAACGGTGATTGCTCTCCCCCACTATCAGAACTAAGTGCCCCAAAAATAGCTGTTAAAACCAGACTCATAGATATAATCAAACTTGCAAAAAAAGGGAGAATCCACTTCCTGTCACTAAACATCCTTCCTGAATGAGAACCTGCATTTTTCCTCATACTCTTGCGTGATACCGCTAAACCAGAATCAAACTTTAAAACCCCTTCACTTCAAGGGAAAACCAAGATCTCTACCTGTGTTCAGTTCCTGCAGATGAGTTTAAACACAAATCTCCAAGAACGCCACAAATCTTTGCAAGATAAGAAGAGAATACAATGATTCGGCAGCGGAACCAGAGCCACCTTCTTAACAAGTATATTTAGCATATAAGCACAAAAGCGTCCATGTTTTCTGCAGGATAAAACATGGTTTTCAAACAAAGATGCTTATCTTAATCGGCATCAATCCACACCCAATGCCAAAGATTTTGATTTGGGAGCTATATAAGTAACATGTGATACATGGCAAATTGACAATGGTTCGGTTAGGGGAATTGGGACCCACCTCTAGATAACAGGCTCAGATCTGATTACACCCTCTTCAGAAAGGAACAATGTTTTTTAAGGTGCAAAAGGTGGAGGAAACTTCACAATAAGTCAATGTTAAGTCTCTTTACAAGTAACCTACCTATATTGTAATTGTAACTCACAGAATCAAAACCTACACCTCAGATTTCACCTGCAGGGACTTAAATGCAAACCTGTTCTTTCTGCATTCTTTTACTCCTCTTCTGCAAACTGTTCCCGAGCCAGGATCTCTGTCACCCCAAAATTAAATACCCCAACATAGGACCAATATTGGGAACTGAACAAACTTGAAAGGCAAGTATTGGGTAACTTCAGATTCAAAAGATGTTTAGTTTAAAGAAACTGGTTCAAACTCATAACTCCAGAGGAAGGAGAACAAGAAAAAAAGATTCAATGAAGATTCAAAGTGATGTGTTTGAGTTGAGGGTTATGAGGACTATGCTGTGAGGAACAGGGTTTTCTAGAAAGAGGGGTGAGATTGTGTTGCTGTACTCTTGTTGTTTAGGCCATTTCTTAGTCTGGGTGGCAAAAGAGATTCAGGAGTGGTGACTTTGCTTTCAATGCTTTGTTGGGTGGCAAAATTTTCATTTTTTACGTTATGTTGCGGATTTTAATATTCATGTTTGGTCTTTTGATAATATTAATAATAGTAGTAATAATAACAATAACGCGCTTCTGTTTTCTCTTCGTGTGCTTTACACGTCAGTTTTCTGAAGCAGCTTGAGTTTCTTGTTGTGAGTTGTAACTCCAACATTCAATTTGCTGAACTCCATTTTCAAACCGCATTATTTCTCTTTCAAATCATTATTCTACAGCACTCAGATCCTATTAAATTTTTATTTTTCTTTCATACAAACACAAATCCTTTTCCCTGATAAACCCAAATTTAGAAAGAAAATCGCAAAATGAATCTTATAACCAAATATTTAGTCAAATAAACTCTTTTAAGAGAAAACAGCAATTAAATAATGAATAGATACCTTTATTGTTTATAAAATTGTGAATTAAAAAAATTAACTTTTATTAATATAAGTAAGGCTTAAATACCTTTTTGGTTCTCATTTCCGTAGTGTTTGTTGCAGATGGTCATCATTTTGACAGAATATTTAAAATGGTCCTCATTTTCACCGAATGTTTAAAATGATCCTCATTTTAGCAATTCATGTTTTATTTGATCCTTTTCTGTAACGTCGTTTAAATTAACGAAGCATTGTACAGGTGACACGATTTGTATTAGGGTGTGTTACGTGTACTGTACAGGTGGTTAATTAACGTTAATTTTTCAATTTAGGAGAAATTTTACAATTAGGAAAATTTCTTCATCTTCGTCTTTCTTGAGCTCGAATTTGCATAGGAAGCAGCTAATACTTGCCATTTTATCATTGGATTGCAGTTGCGCTCTTCATTTCAATTTTCCAATTAATCATCATCAACGAGGTAAGTGGATTTATGGTTTTCTGGGTTGTGTTTGCTTGTGGGTTAGGGTTTTCGTAATTCTATTTTGGGGTTTATTTGTGTTTCGATTGTTGTGATGTTCTGCATGGTTTCTAAATTACCTAGCTGAGACTGTACCAGATGCCCAAATTGCTGAGAATGCACCAACGGCTGAGAATGCTCCAACTACTGAAACTCAAACAACTCAACCACCAAGGAATGATGTGGAGAGTCAAGCAGCACCACTACCAACACCAGAAGAACTATCTCAGCAGGTTAGGATGAAATTACAGATTAGGAGGAGGTCATGATAGCAGCTACAAACGTCTTAGTTATTTTTTGGAATTTCTAATGTAGAATTCATTATTGATGTACTGCATTTTGACTTTCCTTAAACTTCGTTCAATTTCACTTTTGCCAAACATTGATGTAGTGCATTTTGATGAGGATGAATTAACGTTATGAATTTAACTTCTTCCAGACTTAGATCAATTTAATTTTTCCCAAGCTTAGATCAATATCACTTACTTCAATGCTCAGATTAGTATGTCATTTTGAACATGTTGGGACTAATATCAACATAATCAAACTAATTCATTTCTTCATTTAACAATAGTACAAAATAGATTGGACTTTAAAAGATTACACACGATAACAGTACGAATAATACAATAACAACACAAGTGAGCCCTAATACTAATTGCAACCTCTTCTCAGCAACCTTCAGTGACTTCTCCAAATCATTAATCTGCCTCATTTTATGTCATGATGATGACATCCTTTTCATCAACACCACCATTTGAAAAAGTTGCAGCCCACATTATTGGAACCACCACTTTGTAAATCAATAAACCAAAAATTAAAACCAATTTATTATTAACACAAAAATAAAAACAGATTGTACCCAAAATTTTCTACTAATATTCTTTGGAGTTCTTGCCATCCTCAAAGTTGTCATCTCTCCGCAGCTACAACTTGGGGTTAATCCATTTCTCGTTGAACCACCAACAGTGCACGAAGATTGAGACTGTAACATACCTATATAATAGGATTGCAGGAAAAAGAAGATTGCAACAACACCAATTGGGAAAGGAGGAACAAGATTGCCAAAACTCACCAACTGTCCAAACATTCCTTACCAAAATCCTAGCTCACTTATTTATTCCCAAATATCTAATTACCACACCTGTACGGTACACGTAACACACCCTAATACAAACCGTGCCACCTGTACAATGCTTCGTTAATGATTTAAACGACATTACAAAAAAGGACCAAATAAAACACAAATTGCGAAAATAAGGACCATTTTAAACATCCAGTAAAAATGATGACCATTTTAAACATTCTGTCAAAATGAGGACCATCTGCAACAAACATTACGAAAATGAAGACCAAAAAGGTATTTAAGCCTATCAATAATTAGTAATGGCAAATAAATTTATTTGAATATAAATTATTAAGTTTAATAGTTTAATATTAAACCATTTCAATATAAATTAATATTACTGCTATTTTAAATTTCATTTGAAAAATAAAGGTTAGTACTAATAAAGATTCATATATAAATTTAATTTAGTATAAAATAAATTTAATTAATAAATATAATGTTCCATATAAAATATTGATATGATATGATGTGATAACTTTTAATTTATTTTATATTTTAACACTTTATCTCAAGACAACAATACGAGTTAGCCTAGCTTGTTTAGGTCCGTCCTGTATTTGGTCTACAAAATATTTATCGGGCTAGCCCGTCTTGTATATGAAAAATAATATCAATATCACGCTTGCCTAGGCCTACACAAAGCTCGCTAGCCCACATTTTGGGTACATGATTTAGTTTCCTGTGAACACATTTAGGAGCTTGAATTCAGGATATTTTTTCCTCCACGTACACACTAACAAACAAGTTTTATCAAACATGTGCGACTTTTGGAGAAGGCGTGAGAAGCAAAAAAGAGAAAAGTGTTAGAAAGTGAACTTTAAGCCTAATTCAACCCCACAAAACCAGTTTGTAAGATAAGGTTTGCACCCCACTTATATACTTTGAAATTGTCTTATCTTTAGTCGATGTGGGACATCTAACACACCCTCCTCACGTCGAGGTATATACATCTCGTGCGTGGGACTAGAAATGAGTGGTCTGATAACGAGTTGAATAATATGTCCAATAAATATCGCTAGGATAGTCTTTTTAACTATGGCTCTGATACCATGTTAAGAAGTAGACTTTAAGCCTAACTCAATCTTACAAAATTGGCTTGTAAGGTGCGGTTTGCACCCCACTTATATAGTATGAAATTGACTTACCTCTAGTCAATTTGAGATATCCAATACACCTTCCTTACGCTGAGGTATATACATCTTAGGAGATTCAATGCGGGTAAGCGCCCCCCTCTAATGCGTGGGACTAGAAATGGGTGGTCTAGTAGCGGGTGAAACAGTATGTCCAAGAAGTCTTACTAGGATAGGCTTTTTATCTATGGATCTAATACCATGTTAAGAAGTGGACTTTAAGTCTAACTCAACCCCACAAAATTGGCTTATAACGTGAGGTTTACACCTCACTTATAAAGTATGAATTTGCACCCCATGCATGATTGGAGGTAAATACAAATTAAAATAAGGTTAGGGACACATCACTTAATATATAAATGAAAATAATTCTGAATAGATAATAAATAATAAAATAAAATGATAAAATGATAGATGTTTCATTTCTTTACCTCAGAGATCGTAACAAATGTAAGTAAATGTATGTTTCCTTTCCTTTCTAATTTTGGTTTACTTTGCACTAAATTATCCTTTCTTTCTTTCTATTAACTTTGCCCCTTTTCTTTTTATTGATTCTCCCCCACCCAGTCTTTTTTCACCCTTTCACATTCACCTTACGTTGGTATTTGTTAAGACTTTGACAATTGTACCAAGTCGTGCAAGTAATAAAAATGGTAAGTCCAAGTATCGTTTTTCCACGAGAATTGTGTTTGTTTAGTTAACTAGGCGTACTTGCTAATTTAAGCATTGAATGTAAACATAGATTAATTCGAAAGAAGTGAAAACATAGATATTTCTAAACTTGAAAGTGATAAAATAATCAAGGCAAAGACTCATAATCCCTTCGGGGCATGTTTTGAATTTTTATGTAAAAATACTAATCCCTTAGATGTTTAAACACAAAAGTTCGAAACAAGTGAAAGCATAGATATTTCTAAACTATAAAGTGATAAAATAATCAAGGGACTCATACTAATCCTTTAGATGTTTAAACACAAAAGACACTTTCCCATGCTTAGAGAACACAAAAGACTCATAACCATTTGCTGTTTGTGAATATGTCACAAGTTAACAAAATGGCGTCGTTGCCGGGGATCGAACCCGGGTCACCCGCGTGACAGGCGGGAATACTTACCACTATACTACAACGACATTAGTATGTTAGGTTGTTGTGAAAAAATCAACAATAATATTTGTTGTAAATGGGTTTAGAACGTTTAGTGCTTCCATATTTAACGTGAGATTTTCAAATTTCATTTTTCACACACAAACAACAAAAGTAAATAAGACAAATATCATGTAAAAATACATCATGTCCAAACAAAATAAAATAGAGAAACTCTTTCAAACCTATGAACTTGATTTTTGTCATACTTTATAAAGACTTGAATTAATTTTGTAGTAACTAGTCAGGATACATGAGTTATACCAAGGCCAATAGAGTATCCTAAAAACATCTCATCTTGAGTAAAACTTACTCATTTAAATCTCCAAAGTCATACCTCCAACTACAATAATCAAATATTTATTTATCATAAATTTTATTGTTTTATAATAATAATAATTATTATTATTATATTTATTCGCTATAAATAATAAATGTCTGAATAAATAGGATGAGTGCATAACTGAACATAAATATAAATAAATAGTGTTATGAATTAATGGTCGCATATTGATTTGATACAGTTACTCATATCATTGCTATGATTGATACTCGTATGATTCATTACTTTTTATGTAAATATTTGTATTAACTGTTTGATTTGTATATTTTATGAGTTACATGTTGTATATATAAATAGGGTTATTCCTATCAGTAATAAGACACAGAAAAGTTGTTCCCTATTCTTTCATTATTTGTTCTTCCTTCTCTTATTTCCTCTATTATTAGCTTTATTTTTATAACATGTTATCAACACCTTGCTCCAACCAACTGAATGCTAGTGGAAGCTTTTTTCTCTTTAAAGACAATGCTTTGAATGTCTCAATCCAGGCTCTTTCTTATCTTTTCTTCATTTACAATTTTATCTTATATTCTTATTATTGTATAAGAATGGTTTGACTTTATCAATTTTCATCTTCGTCTTATTATTATTATTATTATTATGATGGATCCTGGATATATCGTGATGAGAAGAATAGTTGAAAACTCATGTGGACATTCACTTAAAAGTAAAAAAAAAAACTTCTTTAGACTAATGAGTTCTCATTTACTATACATTCACAAAGAAAATTTGATATTAAGACCATCACCAAAAAAATTAGAAATGAGTCAATCTCATTTTCATAACGAATACAAAGTGATATTTATGGTCCAATACACACACCATGTTGATGATTTAGATATTTCATGGTTGTAATTGATAAATCAACTAGATGGTCATATATTTGTTTATTATCTACTCACAATGAAGTATTTGCAAAGTTATTAGTACGGTTAAGAACTCACTTCCCAAATTATCTGATTAAGAAAACATGTTTTGATAATACTAGTGTAATTACATCTCATGCTTTTCATGAGTATTCTATATCAATTGGAATTGAAGTTAAGCATCCAATAGCACATGTTCATACTCAAAATATACTTGTGGAATCATTACTAAAACGTCTAAAATTGGTTGTAAGACCATTACTTATGAGAGTTAATCTTCCAATGGCTACTTGGGGATATGCGACTTTGCATGTTACATTATTGATTCACATCAAGACAACAAGTTATCACAAATACTCTATTATGTAGTTGGTTTTTGGTAAGTGACCTAATACTCTCATGTAAGAATTTTTGGGTGTGGTGTATATGTTTCAATTTCCCACCAAAAGGGACTATGATGGGTCCTCAGAGACAATTGAGAATATATGTTGGATATGATTCTCCCTTAATAATAAAATATCTTGAACTACCAACTTGAGACTTATTTACAGTTCGACTTTTCAACTGTCACTTTGATGAATAAGTTTTTCCAACATTAGGAGGAGAAAGAAAACAATTGAAAAAAGATATTGGTTGTAATGAATTATCATTGTCTTGTCTTGATCCTCATACAAATGAATGTGAACTAAAAGTTCAAAGGATAATTTATTTACAAAATTAGTCAATCAATTACCTTATGTTTTACTAATATAAAAAGGGTAACTAATACTAGCTGCTAATGCTCCAAAGGTAATTGATATTAATTCATAACACGCCTGAAGTGTGGTAATCCTGTTAGTTCCAAAGACATGCTTGAAACGTGGTAGGCCTATTGGTTCCAGAGATAAAAACTCTTTAATGAGAAAGGGATCCAAAATGCAAGATGACCTAATCGAAAATGTTGAAATCCCAGAAGATTCATTTGACACAATTAATCATTCGGTTCTAGAAGAACCTCAAGTACCTGAAATTGTTGAAAATGATGAGATCTCAGTAAATTATGTCATGAATCATATAATATGGAACCAAAATGAAGTCAACATTGATGAAAATTTTACATATAATATAACAATATATGATATGAATGACAATATGAATGACAATGAGGATCAATAACCAATGATCATTGAAAATTGTCGACAAAGAAATGATTGACCAAAATGAAAATATGCAAAGAAGCATAATTAGATTTGTTTGCTAAATGAAAGGTTTTTGGACCTATAGTTCATACACCTGAGGGTGTGAAACCTATTAGGTACATATGTATTTTTGCACAAAAATAAAATAAGAATGATGAAATTGTTAAATACAAAACACGGTTGGTTGCTCAAAGTTTTTCACAAAAACCTAATATTTATTTGTGAAAAGACATATTCAATAGTATTGGATGCAACAACATTGCAATATTTGATTATCCTAGTTGCACAACAAGGTCTGCATTTACATCTAATGGATGATGTTACAACATCTTTGTACGGTTCTCTTGAAAATGATATTTATATGAAAATCCCTAGAGGATTTAATTTGCCTAACAAGATAAATTCTAAAGAGGGTTATTCAATAAAATTGAACAAGTCCTTTTATTGATTAAAGCAATTAGGATGTGTGTGGTATAATCGTCTTGTTGAGTACTTGTTAAAAGAAGGATATAGAAATGATCATATTTGTCATTGTATTTATATGAAAATATTAGAAAATGAATTTGTCATAATTACTGTTTATGTAGATGACATAAACATCATTGGAACTCCTAATGAACTCACAAACGAAATTGATTGTATAATGAAAGAATTTGAGATGAATGATCTTTGAAGGGAAAAGTTTTGTTTGAGATTATAAATTGAGTATTTAAATAAATATGTTTTGATACATCAAGATGCTTATATAATTAAAGTGCTTAAAATGTTCTAAATGGACAAGTCACATCCATTATGTACTCCAATAGTTGTGAGGTTGTTAAAGGATATTCTTAGACCTCAAGAAAATGATGAAGATCTTCTTAGTCCAGAAGTACCATATCTCAGTGTAATTGGAACACTAATGTATATTGCTATTATAATCGACCTGATATTGCATTTGCTATAAATTTGTTAAACAAGATATAGTTCTTCAACTATAAGAAGAAAATGGATTGAAGTAAAACATATGTTTCGTTACCTTAAGGGTACTACGAATATGAGCTTATTTTATCCAAATAATTCAAAATTAGACGTAATGGGTTATGCAAATGCATGTTATTTTACATATCCTCACAATGTTATAATGGTTGATCACAAATAGTATATTTGTTCACATGTGGTAGCATAATACTTTCATGATGGTATGTGAAAAAGACCATAACAACAACATTGTCTAATCATACAGAAATTTTATTATTACATGAGGTAAGTTGTGAATGTGTTTGGTTAAGGTCTATAATTCAACATGTGCAAGAAACTTGTGGCTATCCCCGACAAAGATGGATTCAACAACCATATATGAAGACAATATTGTATTGTTCAATTGAAAGGATGATATAGATATCCAAAAGATTCATTCATGTGAAAATCTAGCAGGTCTATTTATAAAGTATTTTCCAAGAAGAACTTTTGAGCAAATTGATTCACAAGATTGACTTTGTTATCTTAATAATGTAAGTTTACAGGATCGGGAGAAATAGGATATGTAAAGAACAATATTATATAGAATGATGTACTATTTTTCCTTCACTAGAGTTTTATCCCAAAGGATTTTTCCTAATAAGGTTTTAACGAAACACATTCTCTTATCAATGGACACCCAAGAGGGAGTTTTATGAATTAATGGTCATCCATTGATTTGATACCGTTACTCATATGATTGATATGATTGATACTCATAAGATTCAATACTCTTTAGGTAAATATTTGTATTAACCATTTAATTTTGATTTGTATCATTTATGAATTATATGTTGTATCTATAAATAAGATTTTTTTTATCAGTAACAAGACATAAAGAAAAGTTCTTCCAATTCTATCATTATATGTTCTTCCTTTAATCCTTATATCTATTATTAATTTTATTTTATAACAATAAGGACTAATGCATGACTAAAAATAAATATAATTAAATAAATAAAATTTAAAATAAATTTAAATTGGTTAAATAACACATGTACGTAATAAAAAATAAATATAAATTAGTTAAATAGCACATGTACGTAATAAAAGATAAATATAAATTAGTTAAATAACACATGTATGTAGATAAATATAAATTAAATAAATAAAAATTTGAAGTCATATAAATTAATTAAATATAGAAATAAATATAAATTATAAAATGTTAAAGACACGCAGTTAATATATAAATTAAATAATTATGAATGAATAATAAATAATCAAATAAAAAGTAAAAATGATAAATATCTCTTGTCCGTACCTTAAAAATAATAATAAATATAAATAAATACATGTTTTCCTTCCTTTCTTTATATTAATTCTGCCCTTATTTTAACTAATTCTATCCCACCCACTCTTTTTCACCCTTTTCACATTCATCTGGCATTTATATTTTTCTAATATGATTTTTAATAATGGTTTTCAAAAATAAAAAGTTTAAGTGAGAAATGAGCTTCTTCAAAATCGATTTTCGACTTATTTTTTAATATTCAAACTTCAGATTGAACAAAAAAAATTCTCATATTAAACCGATTTCTCAACAAGAAAAATAATATATATATATATATATATATATATAAATAAAAAAAAAAGACAATATT
>Ga0214545_1004666_pt1 | contig 25479 bp, 10 predicted proteins | sample CNSS4metaG_FD_160064 | JGI IMG/M metagenome (GOLD analysis project Ga0214545, IMG submission 160064) | Root nodule microbial communities from cowpea collected in UCLA plant growth center, Los Angeles, California, USA - CNSS4 | ecosystem: Host-associated > Plants > Roots > Nodule | place: USA... | reverse complement strand
ATATATATATATATATACACGCTTAGAGAATTCAAACCAACAATCACAAGTAACATATAACTCGAGCTACAGACCTCTAGTTCAAATCTCCACAGTTCAAAGTAAAGAACAACATGTTATAGATCACCTGTAAAATTCCACCTAAATCAGATAGTTAACGAATCGGGAAACACAATTTTATGAAAACTACGCATGATAGAAAAATCGATAGCACCTAGCACCCAAAAGTCAGAAATCTAGCGTCTGGCGGTATAAAACCAGCGCCCGGCGGTTCCTGTTGTGCGAAAAATCCAAAAAACAACACTTTTCATGAAAAATACCTATTCTATGCATCCCAAGCATCCAAAAACGTGATCCACTCATGCAATTGCTCGAAACTTCGATCAATCATGTGTCCAACATTCATACACACTCAATTGGGTTACATTCATACAATTTTAATTCCAACCTTGGCACCAAACATCATACTCATATCCCACAAATCCTTTTTCAACTTTTATGCCTCTATCCCAATCATCACAAAATTAATATATCTTCAAAGAAAAAGCATGATAATTCAATTTCTATTAACCTGTATACAAAATTAAGAGATTATCAAACACCCAGAGTATTCCTCATATCACGGGACTAAAAAAAGGTAACCAACATGACTTTCGTTCTTGTCGCCTAGCGGAACTATCATTACCGCCAGGCGGTTCATACCCCCATTAGAAATTAGGTTCAAATCTCATGCGTCGCTTCACGGATCTTCAATGCCGCCAGGCGGTTTCTAGAAAATTCCAGAAATGTGAAGAAATCTAGAATGAAAAACTAAAAGAGCAATCATACATCATACAATTCATGAAATTACGATAAATACAATCAAGCATTAGTTCAGCTCCTCTAACTTGGTATCCTTGCTCCAAAAGCCCTTTTAGAATTTCCTTCATGATCCAAAATGGTTCCAACCCTTGCCTCTAACACTAGAAAACTCCCAACTCTCTTTTATTCAATTTTGGGGTCTGAAACACTCTCCTAACCTGGCCACACGAAATACCCTCACTAATACTCTTATATCCCTTCCTTAATTAAATTCTTAACTTGAGAATTTTACCAAATTAATACCTCTCAACATCACTCCACACGCTCAACCACTTGAGCTACCATTGCTCCTTTTCATAACTTTCTACATTAATTACTATAAAGATTCCTTTAAATTCATTTATGTTAAATAAATATTTATTTGTTTATTTAATTTTTCCAAGTCTTACATCAAGGATAGGCAATACAAAACTACATGTTAACTAACCGAGATTTAAAAGAAATGAAAAATACCAGCAGGATGAGAGATAAAAAATGGAAGAGGAATCAAAGAAAACCAAACCACAACATATTGGAGGAAGAAAACGAACCAACTAGCTTACGCTCAAGTGGTAGAAAATGCCTATAAAACTGCTATAGGGGGCTAGAGGAGAATCATCTTAGAGGCAAAGGAATATGAAATAATGTGGCTAAACGAAAGTTTCATAGGTAGATAAGTAGAGTTTACTGATATGGAAATGATTAAAGAAGAGTTCATCAAGGTAGGTATGTGATTTATAAGCTTAAGATATCAATGGGACAAAAATGGCAAAGTCAGCAGCAGGTCAAAATGAGGCATAACTGAAGTTATATTTTATCACAAATAAGGAAATTAATCATGTGCACCACACTAAGCTCATAATGGATCTACCAAAAGTGAGTGAGTCAATCTTGGAAAAGTTACGGGATTGGGCTGGCAACAAAATTGACCATATATGACAAAATTGGGCTCATCAACAAACTGATAAGTGTTTAGTATTAGTAAATTCAATGTAAAAATCACTAAAACTACCCATTTTGCATTAAAATATAGAATGAGGAAAGAAGTAGTAAAAAGTAGAATTTAATATATTTGTGTTGTTTTTCCATGTAAAATGAAGGAAATTGTGCTGAGTGCCATAAAGGCGGTTCAAGAAACCCTCATGAGAAGGACAAATCTAGAATAGCCCGAGCCCAAAATGCGCAGCTTAAGCCGTAATAAAGGTGGTTTAGAAAGATCTAGAATGACACCACTATGGCTCAAGAGCCAAAGTTGGAGTTGAACCTGAACAGTATTTCTTTTATAAAAGTAGCACATGCTTTTGGTATTTGTATGCTGGTTTTGGGAACTTACATAATAGTTCAGTTTTAGGATCTTAGACACTTATTGTAATATCCTTATAAGAGAATCGTGGGAGGAAGGAAGCAACTCCTTATGCTTATTATAAACGTCATTATGAGCAGCTGACTTCTTCCTAGTTGGGATTGGACGTAAGTTTTTTAAACTTTTTATGCTACACTTGATTACGTGTTAGTTATTTGATTTGTTTTCATTGATTTGATGACTTGATCAATCATCACATATCATCGGCACTAGATGAAGAGACATCTTATCTAGTGTTTATATCCAATCAAATTTCCTAATGCTTGGCATATACTAGACATATAAATGCACCTTTAGTTAGTTTAAAGAGTCATGTTTTTAATGCAAGGATTCCTCCACATGAATGGGGACATCCTGCATCTAATACCCTTAGATTCTAATGCTCAGACTTGAGATTAGAATTATGAGATTAGAATTATAAGTAAGCCTACTTCAATGAACACTAATATAAAGAACATAACTTATAGAGAATCAAGGGTAGTGTAGTTGAGTGAAGCAAGCCAAGTTCAATCCCAACGATTTAATCAACATCATTTATGTTATTACTATTAAAAGTTATATTTAAAATTTTCAAGCCTTTATGATTGTGCTATCACAAACATTAAAAGATTATAGATTATTATTTTATCAAACTAAATCCATATGGATATGACCTTGTTGTGCTACAATTGATCCAGTGCACTTGCTGGACAAATTTACTAACCCTTACAAGGGTCATAACAAGTTTTTGGCATCCTTGTCGAGGATTTGGTGTTGATATAACTAGTAATTTGTAATCAGTTTGAGTTTGTTTTGAATATGTGCATACTTGTGTAGTTCACTAACATTTCCTTTGTCAATTTGTAGATATCTTATAATATTAGGTTTGTATAGTTGTAAAGTTTCCTTGTGTAGTTTTAATATTTTGTTTTGCTCTCAAATATATCTTTTCCTTTTCTCTTTTGATCTCAAACAGATGTCAAACAAGATGTAAGTTCAAAAGATAAATACATATATTCTTGTTTAGAGTGTGTGTGTGTGTGTATTTTCTGGTGTTCAAAGGAAAATTCTATAGAAAATATGCTTTGAAGTTGTTATATTTTAGCCCTGACTTCTGATGTTTGTTCTATACATAACTTTCTCCACAATTATCCAAATGAGCTCATTCTTTTTTTTATTATGTTCTTGATTCAATTATCTTTAATTTGAATATAAAAACATAATTGTTGGAGGTCTATGCAAGATGTAGTTTAATTTTGAAAGTGTAAGTAGAGGGAAACTTTGACCTTTGCTAATTGTTTGATACATAACTTTTGCGACAATTATCTAATTTGATTTATTATTTTTGCATTACATTCTTGATTCAATGATCCTTTATTTGAATGTAAGAACATATTTTTTGGAGATTTGTGGAAGGTACAATTTCACTTTGAAAATGATGAACAAATTGTAAAAGTTTTAATTTATGATTTAGAGTGTGTTTCAGATTTTTTTTTTTAACTTGTGCTATTAGATGATATGATTTTAGTCTAGTTTTGAGCCTTGAACTTAAAGGAAATATTGGATGAAAGCTTTACAGAACTCTAATGACTTATTGCAATCAACAAAGGCAAAGCTTATCAAATGCCAATCTTGGTATTGAGCATAAATTTTGTAGGAACTTTGAACTTTTACACTATTGTATTTTTTTTTGCAGAAACTTTGATCTTTGAATAATCTAGAAAGGAATTGCAAGAACAAGGCTAAGAACGATAAAAGGAAAGCTCTTTTTCAACAAGTGAGATGGTTGATCAAATAGATAAAGGAGATGGCATAATCATCAGTTTTGGTTTTGGTGTTGGGCCTTATGCTTTAAGGAGATTGTGCCATGCACCTTGGACCTAAAATATTTCAAGATTTATCATTCTACTTGCAGTAAGGGGAGTAGAAAATAAATCTTCATTTCTTAACCTTATTCTTCATATTTGTTTTCAATAAAAGATAATGAATATCCCTAAGCTCACCTTATTCTATGAAGTTTACGCAAAGAAAGGGAATCAAAATAAAGGGACTTTGAATCCTTGACTCACACTTAAAAGACCCAACTAGCCAGTATTGAAGTTGGCCAACAAGTCAAGGATTTGAACTAGAAACACAATTTGCTAGTATTGAAGTTAGCCAATTTCTCAATACTGAAGCAAGCCAAACAGTCAGAGAACAAAAGTTAGAACAAAAAGTATGTCGAAGCCTCTGAATTTAAAGATGGTGAGTTCTTTGACTAGGTGGTTTGGTCTAGGAGCCAATCAAAAGATCCTAATGTAGAGGAAGATTGAAACAACGAAAAATAAAGTTCTTTTTAAATTTTCTGCATTTTATATTCTACAATTTAATTTTAGTTTTTAAATTATGTGTCAGATTAGTTATTTGATAGTTAGTGTGCATGTTTTCAAACAATTAAGTTTAGGATGTAAAAATATTTTTGGAACATGGTTGGATAGGAACTAAGCACAAAAAGAAAAACTCGCTCTTGAAATTGTTTTGAAAAAATTGAGAATTCATGGAAAGAAAGAAATAGGAACCATGAGTGTGCTTAAAAGCAAAATTGACAAAATGTAGGTCAGTTTTTAGTTAAGGATTGACACAAGGAAGTGAATCTAACCTTGTGAGATAAGTTAGCCAAACACTTCATGTGAGAATGAGAGAAAGCACCTAAGTGATTGAGCCAAGAAGTTTTTGTGTCTATTTTTATATAATTATTAAGCATGATTGGCTTAGAAAGGATCAAGGTAAGTTTTTTTGTCAAAAATTATGTATAAACCAAATCCAAACAACCACCCTACACAAAATTTAAATGAAAATGATCCCTCTTTAAACTTTAAGCCTAGAATGTAGGTAATAAAAACATTCTTATTGATGGGAAGGATGTAGCCAGGTGTGTTTGTGCTATAAAGGGGAATGGTGAGCTGTGACAAAGAAACATAGTTGGGGCATGCTGAAAGCATACCCAAAAATGCAAAGAAAGTGAATACCAGAGCCAAAAAAAGAAGTTGAATTGGGACACCTCAAAACAGAAAATGATAAGGAAAATCAAAGTGAATTAGAGATGTACTCAAAGGAATGAAAAAAAAAAAAGAAAATTGGACTGTAGTAGAAAAGAAAAGCAAAAGAAAACGAGGGTTGGGAAAAACCTAGACTCATGGCACTTACATGTTGTTGATATATTTTTTAGTAGTGAGTCTTGCTTGTATTGAAAAACAAAGTTCTTTAATAGCCCAACCATGTTACAAACTCAAAAGACCTTAGTGATCTTTGCCAATCATGTGTACATAGCAGTTGGAAATGAAAATACAAAGCTAAGTGGACAATTGCAAAAGGTTTTAAAAGAGCAAACACTTTGAACACTTGGGAGGATGCAATTTTGTACTTAAAACATAAAACCTATTAAGAGACCATGTGTTTGATCTTTAGCCATGATAATTAAACTACACTTGTGTCTAACTGATTTCATTCGTTCCAATACAAGTATTATGATTGCATTTCCCTTAGCTTTTGATGAGTGTGAATTATAAGTTCCTAGGCCAACCATGATCATATTTTTGAAACCATTATGTAGAATTGTAAAAGCTTTACTTGGGGACAAGTAAAGAGCTAACGTTGGGGCATGTTGATAAGTGTCTAGTGTTGACATGAGAAGCCAAGGTGGTTTGCTTCTTGACGATTTGATGAAGATTGAATGAAGCTCTTTTAAACTATCTTGAAGCCATTACCATTGGAATGAAGCCTACATTGATGAAGGAAAGGAGAATTGATGATATCCATGGTGATCAAGGCTGGAACATGTGCTCTCCATGTAGTTACATCATTAAGAAAGTGTACTTGTAGTTTGTAATTCATGTTGTAGACCTTAAAGCATTAATTAGATGTAGTTTGGTCTTTGTTGTGTTTTTAATCTGTTGAATGGTTTTTCAACAGGTTAAAATGTCTCTTTTAATCTGTTGAATGGCTTTTTAACAGGTTAAAAGGTTGGCTGCAGTAGTCTTAAACTGCAACAAATTCAATCAGTTGATTTAGTTTTTAATCGACTGATTTCACTTAAGTCAAGTGAAATCAACCGATTGATTTGAAAATCAACCTATAGAATTTCGTAACAGTTGTGATTTTCGAAAGAGAGGTCTGTTGATCATTTTAGAGCACGATTTGGTTCTGGAAACGTGGGGAAACTCTCTCCTTCGTGATCATAAGTGTTGCAGCTGTTGAAGATTGGTCTTGGATCAATTCTTGGAGCTTTTGGCTTGGTTTGAAGCTTGGAGAAAGTGGTTTGTGGTAGGCTAGGTTGTGCTACCACTAAGGTTTGATCTTTCTCAAGCTTTGTGTGTGTGCCTGGTGGTTTTCCAGGTTTGCAAGAGGGTTCTTGTTGTGTTGGTGTGATTCTTGTGTGATTCAAGAGTCTTTTGTGGTGTTTTTGCATATTTTGGAAGTGTAAGGGTGGATACTTTGTAAAACTTTTGAAATAGTGCAAAGTCAAGCTAATGTTGCCTTGACAAACTGGATGTAGCTTAGGTTTGAGTGAACTAGTATAAAACTTCGTGGTGTCCTCTCTTCTCTAATCTTTCTCTCTTGCATTTTCATTTTAAAGTTTCAAGAACTTATGCTTTAATCATTTTTTTCATGTTCTTGCATGTTTTCATAGCATCTGAAGCATTGAGCATGTTTGTATAATCATTTGGAACTGATCTTGATCATTCTTGAGCATTGTTTCTGGTTTAAAATTCAAATTCGCATTTCTGAATTTTTTCCAGTATTTCAGTTGACTATTTTTCAATTTCAATCGATTGATTATACCAGAACAGAATCTGTTTAGTAAAATCAATCTGTTAACTCTATTTTTGATCAATTGAAAGTGTGTAGTTCAGTACTGTTTGCATCCTAACTTGGTGATCTATTTGATTCGATTAAAGGTGGTTTTTAGCTTGCAAAGATAGCCTAAATTTTTAACTAGCCAATTCAACCCCCCCTTCTTGGCTTTTCAACCATTTCAAAACTAACATCAAGTAGTAGTAAAATTGCATATCATTTATACACTTATCGTGCATAAATTGAATGTAAAAATCACTAAAACAACTCCTTTTGCATTAAAATACATAATGAGGGTAGAAAAAGTAGTAAAAAGTTGCATTTAAAGTATTTGTGTTGTTTTTACATGTAAAATGAAGGAAATTGTGATTGATGCGGTTAAGTGCTAGAAATGGTGTTGTGCGCCACATGAGGAGGAAAGATTTGGAATAGCCCAAGCCCAAAATGTGCAGCTTAAGCCCTAAGAAAGGCGGTTTGGAAAGATCTAGAATGAAACCTCTACGGCTCAAGCTCCAAAGCTGAAGCTAAAGCCACACACTATTTTTCTATAAAATAGCACATGAATTTGTTATTTGTATGCTGGTTTTAGGAACTAATATAGTAGTTTAGTTATAAGTTCATAGACCTTTATTGTAATATCCTTAGAAGATAATCGTGGAAGGAAGGTAGTGACACCTTACACTTATTGTAAAAATCATTATGAGTAGTTGACTTCTTCCTATTTGGGATTGGATTTAACTTGTCTAAACTCTTTCTGTTGCACTTGATTACGTGTTAGTTATTTGATTTGTTTTCACTAATTTGATGACTTGATCAATCATCATACCTCATCAGCACTAGATGCAGAGTGATGAGTCATTATTTTTCCTATTTCATTGCCTTTTTGTGTTCATCTTTATGGATGTTTGCAATAGTCTATTTTTAGTGCATTTTCATCAATTGGGCTTCATTAGGAAATTATTCTAATCATAAGGTGAAGAGAGAGTTGCCACGTGTAAGACCCGATAAATTTAATTAATTAATTAAATAATTAATTAATAAATGCGGGTAGTGGGAGCCTTTATGACAATTAGTGCTAGCTTGTATGATGTGGAATATTACTTGCTTAAGTGGTATAAAGTACTTGATTCGGGTTGGGAGGACTTGAGTTTGAGTCTTGTGAATTCCATTTGTGAGTTATTTTAATCGCTATTATTTTAATCGTAATATGCTTGATCATGATGAGTGATAATATAATCCTAGAATTATAAGAATTATCATGAAACATGAATTGGTTGAATGGTTGTGCATTGAATTGAAATTTGCATGGTTGTGTGTTTGAACCTTGATACACATGAATTAATCTTCCTTTTTGCCAAAATTCTTTTTGGCATGAAGCTAAAGGGCCAGATAAACCCTAGCCGTCAAAGGGTAGCTAGGAAGACTAAGAAAACTTTCATGGAATAGCCATTGAATGTCAATTAAGTTTAGTTTAATGTAATTTTCGTTTTACCAACATTAAGCCTAATTAAGTTGTAGTAATGAGCATTGGTGAGAGGAAAAGAGTGGGTTTTAAGACTTCCATAGGGTGAGAACTTTGGAGAGTGTGTTCTGGATGCCTAGACGAGTCTAAGGAGCGTTGGTACGTGTGCTTGAAGGGAGGCGATAGGGGAATTCTATGTGGAACCAAAACAACACCCGAATTGTGCAAGCTTGAGCAAGGAAACCAAGTTAGAGGAGTTGCCATTTCCTGTTTTAATGATATTATATGCAATTGCGATATATATTAATGCATGAAAGCCTTCTCCTAAACCAAATTCTTTTAGAGAGTATATGTGTGCTTGTGGTTTCCGTTGTATTGAGTTCTCTATGTAATCCAATCACTACTATGATTATTATGATATTTTTTTTTGCTTGACGAGATGTTTAGAATTTTTCTTCTAAATACAACACACTTAATATTATTATTATTATTATTATTATTATTATTATTATTTTATTTTATTTTACTATTATTATTATTATTATTACTATTATTATTATTATTTTATTTTACTATTATTATTATCATTGTTTATATTATTATTTATTTTTATCATTATTATTTTTTATTATCACTATTACTTTATTATTATTCTTATTGTTATTATTTTTATTATTATTATTGTTATTTTATTATTATAATTATAATTATAACTATTATTATTATTATTATTTCTATTATTATTATTATTATTCTTATTATTTTTATTGTTTTTATTTTATTTTATTATTATAATAATAATAATTATTATTATTATTATTATTATATTATAATTATTTTATTTTATTTTACTATTATTTTATTATTATTGTTATTACTATCATTGTTTTATTTTATTTGTGATTTTATTATGTTATTACTTTTTATTTTATTATTATTATTTGTCTTATTAATATTATTATTGTTTAATTTTATTTTATTATTATTTTCATTATTATTATTTTTATTGTTTTATTTTATTATTATTATTATTATTATTGATGTTGTTATTGTTTTTATTATTATCATTATTACTATTTTATTGTCCGTGCGATATTTTGGAACAATGGTTATGTGTTCTTCCCGGTTTGTATATTGTTTGGCTATCCAGGATTATGTGTTGGATATAACACTTTGTTTTGATGGTTTTATGTGAATTTATTGTGATTCTCCAGGATGTATGAAAGCAAGGATATGATTATGTTTTATGTATGATCATGTGATATTCTGTACTTGAGTTCAAGTTAATGATATGAAAATGTATTTACTTGTCATGGATGCATGTTTTGCATGAATTGAGTGTCTTATGTAAATAGGTTCATTGGAATGTATTCTAGAGTGCCGAAAACTAGTAAATTACTAGTTACTGGTGCGGTGTCTGGCGGAACAGTGTAAACCACTAGGAGATAAGCCACAGAGTGAACTCTAGAGCAGAATCCGAGAGTTGGTGCTTGGCAACGTAAGTGGTATCTCCAGGTGGTGTGTTGTAGAACTATGTCTGGACCAAAGTCTAGTGGGTTGGCACTCGACAGCGCCAAGTGTCCTGCCAGGCAGTCTGGAACCACTTTTCGCCAAGCGATGCGATCGAGGTGCCAAGCAGTTCCAGGTGCTGAATTGGACTGTGAGGAGGATTCTACATAGTTTTGGATGGAGGTTTTGATGGGATGCTTTGGGAGCCTACTTATGAGTGTAACTTGTATTGGGGTAACACGTGGCCACTCGAGGTTGTAGTCTGGTTGTTTTGGAAGTCTACTAGAGTGTGCGAGATCGTGGCTCGTACGAATGGGTTCCAGAAAATTGCCCTCCTCGGTGATATCCGACGAGTTTGGTATTCTTGGGACAAATACGGACTACGATTCATATTGGGAAACTCCACTTGGTGTTATGGATTGTGGCCATGACAAGATTATTCCCACGTGTGGACTGTAGGTGGTGGCCTGTAGTCGGAGGGGCGAGTAGACACTCGTGGCAGCAAGGATGGATCAATGTAATCATTAAAGAGTGAAGAATCAAGAGATGTCTAGGGGAAGATGTGAATGTTGGGTTTGACGGGTGGGGTGTCATTAGAGTTATGGGTTTTAAATTATTAAGTTATCGTGTATGGTATTTCTTTTTATTTGAACTCACCCTATCTATATGTGTTTGGCAATGATCATGTAACTCGTTACATGTGAGCAGATGTTGATGCAAGTGACCACGTGGATACTTAGAGCTGGAGTCGGGACAACAAAGGAGTTTTTACATGGAAATATTTTTATGGATTATTTTTTTAATCAGTACTATGAATCGTTTTATATTTGTAAGAGTTGAACGTATTTTTGAATTTTATCTTTTGGTGCTTATATACTAAAGTTTTAATTTTTCTCGCATTTTTGGGAAAGTATTTTATTAATAAATGTTGTTGATTAATATTTCTATTATTTTAATTCTAAATTAGTAATATTCGGCTAGGATGTTACACCACGTATTTTTCACATCATTGACACGTTTCTGCCATGTCAATTAACATGTCCACATCATTGGGTCAACATTTTGGTCTCAGTGTGGCATTTTTGTAATTTTGTAGCCCTGAGTGGCATTTTTTTGAATATGAGTGGCATAATTCAAGGGAACACGTTTTAGAGGGTTTTAGTAGGGTTTTGGAGACCTCTCTTTTTCGCCAATCTGAATTTATGTTTTGGAGAGCACCCATTGTTAGGGTTTATGCTTTTTCTTGTTCTTCCACACATTGGAGCTTATAGTAACTTTTTCTGCACATTCCTTCTTTTAATTTGCGTTTTCTATCTTCTTTTCTTCCTCTTAATGATGCATTTCAGTTTTGGTTTGAGTGTTGATTCGAATTCCATGGGCAACTAATTTTGTATTCATTGATTCCTTGTAGAGAATGAAATGAAACCTTGAGATTAGTGTTTTGTTCGATTGGGTTTTGTTATTTCTTCATTTTGGATTTGCGTTTGTGCTTTAATTGAAGAAACCAATATGTTTATGCTTAATTTTCAGGGTGGTAATTCGTTTTCGTTGGATTGTGTTCATTCTTAATGAGTTGTGATAGATTCATGATCGTGTGCACTACTTAATTTCATATTGAACTCGTGGTTAACCTTCGCTTAGTTGTTTAATTGCGAGTTTCATAAGGGCCAACAAAACCAATTTAGTTTGTAATCTAGGATTAGTGAACTTTCATTCAAATCAAAGAATCAATGTCATTTTTGCTACTGTTTAATCAAATTTTCAATTACGTTTTATTCTTGTGTTGAATTTCTAAAATGGCCACACCAACCACACCCCTCTTTTGTTGAATCTGGAACCTTTGATCGAAAATAATGGTCACTAGATGATGACCTTGGGTTAATTCCTGAGTACTGCATTTAAATGTTTTATTTTGTTGGGTACGACCTCGATCGTAGTGATATTTGGTCTAGTGTTTAGATCCAATCAAATTTCCTAATGCTTGACATATACCAGACATGGATATGCGACTTTAGTTAGTTTGAAGAGTCTTATTCTTAGTGTAAGGGTTCCTCCACCTAGATGGGGACATCCTGCGTCTGACATCGTTAGGTTTTAACGCTCAAACATGAGGTTAGAATTACAAGTAAGCCTACTTCCAGGAACACTAATATAAGTAACATAACTTATAAAGAATCAAGGGCAGTGCAGTTGAGTTAAGGAAACCAAGTTCAATCCTAACGCCTTATTAGCATCACTTATGTTATTATTATTATTATTATTATTATTATTATTATTAAAAGTTATATTTAAAATTGTCAAACATTTATCATTGTGTTATCCCAAACTTGAAAAAATTATAGATTACTACTTCGTTAGACAAGATTCATATGGATACAACCTTGTTATGCTGCAATAGACCCAGTGCACTTTCTCGTCAAATTTACAGACCCTCAACTAGGTCACAACATAGACCCAACTTAAAGTACCAGAGAATGGGTTATAGCAAAATGACTTAGTCCAACCTTTTAGCACTATAAGCTTGCAATGTAGGGGAGATAAACACAAACATTCAATTTGAAACGACGTTAGGGCTCAACGAAGACAGATGGAGGCAAACATAAAACAATGGTAACAAGGAAAATGTGAAGATTGTGGAGGGAGGCATGGGCGAACTACAAGATTTCGATTAGGGCGTACACAACACATAATCAATGAATGAGGACAACAAGTGTGAAGGTAAAAAAGAAGCTAATACAACTTACACCCAAAAATTAGGAAAAAATGAAGACACTAATGGTAGGGATGACAATAAGATGACCTTAATTAATCACACAGTTATTGACCTATTTGAGTTCGCAAAATATAGGAGGTTTTGGGTGGGTGAATCTAGCAAGAACAAACTTGAAAGCAATATACCTAAACTAGTGGAGATGACTAACGTAAAAAAAAAGGAGATACAATAGGGTGATGAATGCATGGAATACAAAGAAAGTTTTTAATGATATAGTGAAAACAATGTGGCATTCTCATGCAGTTACAAGTAACGATGAAAGAAAAATTGGAAAGGTTAACAAAAAGATCTAAAGTTATGGAATAGAAAGGTATATGGCAAAAAAATAAAAAATAAAGAGACACAAAATTATCAAGAAGATTATTGAATTGGATAGGGGAGAGGATGAAAGGGTAATAGAGCTCATAAAACTCTTTAGTGAACTTAAGTTGATAGATAAAAAAGAAACTTCTATTCTTAGGTGGAAGGTTAGGGTCAACTAGCTAGAGTAGGGATATAGTAACTCTAAATACTATCACTCAAGGATTAGATGGAGGAGAATTAGGAATGAAGTAAAAGGGCTAGAATTGAATGGTAGTTAGTCTGAAAATCCAAGTCAAGTCAAAGGAAAAGTCAAAGAATTTTTGGAAAACAGGTTTATGGACATAAGTAAGACCAAAATTAAGCTTGATAATATTGTATTTCCATCCTTAATAGATGAAGACAATAGGAACTTGATTAGTAACATTAAGGACTTGGAAATAAAGGAAGTTATTAACCAATGTGGAACTTCAAAGAGCCTTGGACCCGATGGGTTCAACTTTCACTTCATTAAAAACAATTGGGAGACAATTAAGAACGATGTTATTCAAGAAATTAACTATTTCCAATATTTGGACATATACTGTGGGGTTGTAATGCTTCATTCATAATCATAGTTCTGAAAAACGTGAACCCAATAGGTCTTCATGAATTTAGGCCTATATCATTAGTGAGGTGTATGTATAAGATTATATCCAATGTATTAGCAAACAAGATAGTACTATCTTACAATTTGCAATCTACAATCAACAACATTTTAAAGGGAAGAGGACTAATGGATAGTATCCTTATATCTAATGAAGTTGTGGAAGAAATAAAAAGAAAAAATAAAAAATAAAGGGATGATTATAAAGGTGGACTACTTAGACCAATATCACTCTACAAAATATAAGTTTGCATTTTTCTTGTCTTTTTCATCTTGATCTTGGTATCTATAGTCATATTGTGCCATTTAACCATTGATGCATATTCAATTGAGCATATTCTTCATATCTTCAAATATCTTCATCTTGTTCATCTGAAAGTAATTCATATAACAATAATATTTTATTGCTTCTTATTAATTATTAGTTCTTTCCTTTTTAGCTATTTATAAATTTGAATTTCAAACTTCAAATTGTCGTGGCTTTAATCTCTTGGATATATTATCTTACAATCTACAATCTACAAAGTCTTTTCCTTGTTGGTGATTGGTTAATAAATATATAGTAGTATTCATAATCTTTAATTAGAGAGGATTTCCTTTATATATCTATTCATTCAGATAATCAATCAGCCTTGATATTCTTCAGTTATATTGTCAATCATATCTTTAATCATGATATATCTAATCAATGTTGAGCCTTGTATGCTTACATCGTAATATTCTTAATCAAATAATTTGGTATTCTTTTAATTAATTTGATCATCACTTTCAATGCTCATATTTGTTCTTTGTATCACTTGGTGATTTGTTAAATCTTTTTCGTGCCATCTAATTATTTGATCTTGATTTGTCTACTAGTTATGATACTCGTCTGATACACACTTAGACTTTACTCATATATTCAATCTTCCATTTGAGTCATCTAATCGAAGTACTCATCTAATAGGGATATTCAACATACATGTTCGTGAGTTAACTTTAACTCGTCTAGTCCAAATACTCGTCTAGTTCCTTTGTGTGCTTGTGTTGATAAGTCTAACACTTTGATTTGATTAGCTTGCTCAACATATCCATTAATTGAGTTGAAGTGAGTTTGCACTATTTTAGTCGTCTAGTGGCATGGTTATCTAATATTCTTAGTTGCTTGGTCTAGCCTATGATTTCTAAATGAGCTCTTCTAAGCTTTACTTTATTTTATGTTTGCTTCCGTATCATCTACTTTGCACTAATTGAGCTTTTGCTATATTTTTCTTAAAATCATTGAACACACATTAGTTGAACAAAAGCATATACAAATAATGTAGAACATTTCATTTCATGGGTTGTCTAATGGGTGTATATTTAAGTCTTAATGAAGTATAACCTTTTCTATTTCTAATGCTTGTCTAAGTCTATTTTCTAATCATCCTTAGCTATATTGCAACATTATCGTATTAACTTAACTCTATTGTTTCATTATAGAGTTTGTTATCATAAAAAACTACCAATTGTCATGCTCATCTAGTGGGATCTTTCAACGTCTAATACTAACAAAAGCATCATAAGAGTTATGGTGATATAGGTTATTTTGAACCAAGTAGAAGTTAAAGTGAGTAAGTTAAGCTTTGAATCTTTCTTCATGGTGATATACATACATGAGGGTGGATCATGTTTGCGTGTGACTCTTTTGAGGTTCAAAATGATTATCCAAGCTTGTAGACTAATTAGGAGATTCCATTTTATAGAGTTGAGTACCTAAATGAGTGATAACAGTAGAACTCGACCAAAAGAGAAAGCCCGTCTACCACTAATGTAAAGTCTTTTGTCTATTATTTTATTATCACAACTCGTCAAACCAATTCGTTTCCTTTCTAATGCCTAACAAAGTCATTTATCCCACTATGTTTGTTGCTTTCATAAGTTCATTGTCTAATTTGCTACTATTATGTTAAAGTAGACAAGCCCTAAGATTCAATAAGGTTTTAATGATACAAAAACATTGTAGCAGACTAATAAGTCTCTAGTTAGAAGTCAAAATGTGATTAAACAACTAAGAGAGACCGTCTAATGGAAGTAGTGAGAATTAGAAATTGATCAATGTTGTTTGAAGATTAAAATACATGATGTGTAGTATTTCTTGCATATTGTTAATATATTTATACTTATACATCAAATGTCAACGAAAGCAATAAGGTCTGGTACATGCAAAGCCAAAATATAAAACATTAAATGAGTATAAGGATTAGACAAGTCTAACAGTAGATGACTAAGAGGATTAGATAACTCAAGTCTCTAGGAAACCTAAGTCATTGTGTTAGATGACTAAGAGGATAGACGATTAAGGCAATAGACAACAAAGAGTTAGACAACCTAATACAACTAAGTTCATTTGCTGAACTAAATATCATACGACAAGGGTATTAAACAACCCAAAGCAACTTAAGTCACTAGATGACCTAAGTATCATACAACATTTAATGTTGAAACCTTGATGGCGTGCTTTGATGATCTAAAATAGGTTTTTTATCTCTGATTAATCATGCAAATTAATATATTCATACAATTGTTTGAAATAAATATTCAATGAAATGAATTACAACAACTACTATCACTTTGGAAGAATAAAGTTTTTGAATTAAACGTTCATATGAAATTAATATTGAGAAATATGTGATGAATGAACTATTTGATTGAATAAAAGATATTCTTTCTTTAACGATTCAAATGCAAAATCAAGTTGTACAAAGTTTCCATCACAAGATAATTTCTTAACATTAAAGAGAGAAAAATTCAAAATCAGGCCTGAGCTCAATCTAAAAAAGGAAAGAAGATATCTTGAAAAGCATCAGCTGATTCAAACTAACCTTGAAAATTCAAACTGAAAAATCAAATTAAAGAATCGATTAAGTCATTCCATATTGTTCCTGCAGAGGACAAATAAGATGAGTTAGGCACAAGTGTCACCTTACCATGTAGTCCGTTATCTCTTCAGTTGGTCTCTCTCCGGTTGATACATGTCAGCTTGAACCCAGGAGGGGTTACCTGCAGAAGAGTCTCCGAAGCTCAAGTAAGTTAAAGCTCTCAGAAAGTCAAATCAATGATTAATGAATGCGTACCTTTAATTCGTGGGGTCCATGCGTATTTATAGAGTATTAATGATTTTCGTTTGCCTAATGGGATGGGCCTTGGTTTGGGCCCTAGCCTGGGTTATGAGTGGGCCTGGGCCCTAACCCAGGCCCCTCAAGGTCTATCGAACGCGGGGACCTCCATCTTACTAAGTCTTTGAGGGCGGTCTGATCCGTTTATTTCTTGGCTTATTAGATGTCGTCCTTGGCCGTGTACTATCCGTGTTGGCCATTTTGTTGTTATTTTAGCCTTTGTTCATTTAAATTCGAGACCATGGCGGCCCAGGTCGTGTACTTGGGTTGTCTCTGGCATGCTCGTGAGGTTTATCATTTATATGGTTAAGTCAACCAGGTCCGGTATGAGTTAGATTTACTAGGCCTAGGCTGAATATTTGGCTGCCTTGATGTATTTTTTATTTATTTGATTGAGTTCGGTTAGGTGTGGTACACATATCAAGAAGATTAAAATGAAGAGTTGTAATTCAACCTCTATATAATGAAGGTTGAGCCACACAAGAAGAACATGAGAAAGAAAAAAGAAAAAGAACAAAGTGTTGTAAATTTGTAATATATGTAATGTCATTGAGTGAAGTTGTAAGTTGTGAGCTTTGTTATATATTCCTGCTGAGAGAGTGTCCTTTGCTTATTGTTGTAATTGACAGTTCTTGATCTCAAGGGGAGATTGAGAAGGATACTTGGAGAGTTTTATACTTGATGTCGCTTGGAGAGGTTTGTACTTGTGTACCTGGTGAGGTTGAAACTTGTGTAACCTATAGAGGATGATATTCATTATTGATCAAAGTTGTTGATCAATGGAACTTCTCAAGCAAGTTGCTTAAGATACTTAGCCTTAGGTGGAGTTAATACTAAGACAAAATAAAATAATAGATTGAGTTAAGAAGAAATAATAAAATAATACTAAGACAATCATGTTCTACGTCATACCGAATTATTCCCTATCATCCACACATATCTCGTCTACTCTAATTCCCTTGATTTGTCTTGTCTACCTTATTTACTACTTTCTAATTTCTACTTCATGTTATTCTAGGTATCTTCTCCCTTCCTTCCTTCCTTCCTTACTCAAGTATCATCTAACTTTCTTATTCATGTATTCTCTATAACACTACGTTATCATTGTCTGATATGTGTGACCACATCATTTTGTTGAGACCAAACGAACCATTGTAGATGAAAGTGTTTTGATGACTACAAAACATCATATGATACAGGATATACAAAGTATATCATTAATATGAAATACAATGTTAAAATACATGGATCATATGGTATACTAATCAGATAGAAGAAATATGAACAAATCAGATGAGTATTAATCAGACAAAAGCATAAGAACAAATGATAAGAAAAAACACAACACTAGAACCTATAGTTTAACTTACCAGATGGCTGCATTTGTTAGACGCTCTCAAATGTCTTAATCCTATTATGGATAAGTTATTTCTATCTTATTATTTCTCTTTTAATATTAACTTAGTTTTAATATTATTTGAAAGTAAAAATAAATTAATTCAAATGGTTAATCTAATTATTGATAGTAAATTTGTTTTATCAAGTCACAACGTTTAAAATTATCTTTTGATAAATATATTCTAAAGCAAAAATATTTTGAAATCAAATGGTCATTTGATTTGCATATATGGAAACATTTTATGTTACCGATAATTAAATTTGGTCTTGATTGACATTAGCAGATATTATATTACTAACGAGATATTTCAAAATATGTTGCACAAGTTTCCTTTAGTAGAAAATTTGAACATTGGAGATAAGAACAAAATCAAAGGATTAAAATTCAAGCTCTCTCTCTGATTCAAGAAAGGAGGGAAAAGAATTGAAAGCCTCAGTGAGAGCAATTCAAAGACTTGAATAATCAAAATAAAGAATTTATCAAGTTAGTCCTTATAAATAATAAATCACAAAGATGATGATCAAGCTAATCAAATTCAAATTCTTGAATGATTATCATTTCAACAACTATTAAAAGCATGACAAGGTAATCTTGAAAACAAGAACAAGTGTTACAATATATATTCATGTGAAAAGGAATTATAAAGAGCAAGTTTGAAATAATAATGAGAGAATAAAGTCAAATTTAGAGAAAAAAACTCTTGTCAGAAATACAACTGGGTTGTGTTCTTAGCCATAGTAATATTCTTGAGTTAGTGAAGTTTTACCATGTGAACTAAAATTGTGCTATATTTCTTTGAGAGATTGTACTCGTTATAATCAAGTGTTTTGAGTAGTGGATTCTCTTAAGCAATATGGTTGAGAGAGAACTAGACGAAGCCCAAGATTTAGGGGTTAACCAATATAAAAATTCTTTTTATGCATGATCTCTTTATTATTTTATTTCAGATTATGTGTGACAAAGGAGTCAGGCTTTATTCAATCCCCCCTTTCTAGAGCCATCTGCACTAAACCATTTGCTCTACTTTTATACAACCCTCGTCTACTACTTCATCTACACACCCATCATCTAGTCTTCTTATTCACACATCGTCTACCAAATGTCTGCTACTTTCATCCATGCATCATCTACTAGAGCGCATAATAGGTTGTTCCATACTTATGAAGTTGAAGGCGGTTACAACATTTTCTAGTGCCATTTATTGATAACTCAGTGTTTTTTTAACATTGCTCCCTGACTTGGTATCGCTCAACACCATTTAATGGCTCCCGTTAACTTAAAAAGGCAAAATTTCAACATTGACCTTTGCAAACTATTTTGCTCATAACTTTCTCTAAAGGTGTCCAATTGAGTTGCTTATTTTTTTGTTGCATTTTGAGTGGTAAAACACATTTTTTGGAGCTTTAAACAAGATACAATTTAATTTTGAAAATCGAAGACATTAACAAGGATTAGCTTGCTAGCACTGTTTTAGTTTTTCTTTTATATAGAGGTAAGTTTGTATTTCTTAGGCTTTATTTTCATTCCACTCAGACTTGTATTGTAGGATACATATTGAATGGTGTAAAAAAGGGTAAAATTAGGTCACATAGTTGGTTTAGAAGAAGAGGCAACAACCATAGTCAAGGGAATTTTTCATGTTCTTTTTTCTTTTTGCTTTTGGGGTTTGTTGTTCTGTAATTGGTGGGCTATGGTTGATTCTTTGCCATGGACTATGGTTGATTCTTCTCATTCTCTTAATTTCTATGCATTTCCATTCACTTTACGTTGTAGTTTAGTTTTTCAACTTTTAGGATTTCTAGTTTCTAATGTTTAGAGCTATTTTTTCTATGGTTTTCTTTTCAATGTGAATAGTGTTAGCACAAGCAACCTTGGTGCAAGGATTTCATAAAACAAAGAGAATGAGATCACATGTGGTTGATGAAGATTGATGAAGATCCATTTGATGATCATGTTTCTATTGTGTTAAATCTGCAAATAAAATGTAGAATATGATGTTTACATGTTGTACCATATTCGTAGGCTAAATGACATAGGTTAGATGTCTTGTTAGTCCTAGTGCGTCTTTTTTAATTTGTTAAAATGGGTTTCAACAGATTAAAAGGCTTGTTGTATATAGTTTCTGGTATAAATGTATTCAATGAGTTGATATTTTTTACAATCGATTGATTTCACTTAAGTCAAGTGAAATCAACAGATTATATGAACAAATCAATTTAGTGCGAAAAATAGTAATTCATTTATGCAAAACTCTCTTTCTCTGAATCACACAGTTGAAAGTGGTAGATAAAAGATCTTGATTGATCTTAGAGTCATTTTGGCTTGGTTGGAGCTTGAAGAACTCGAGTTTGGTTAGCTAGGGAGAGCCACCATCAGCTTTTGTAGTTCTTGTGCCTCTGGTTGTGTTTTTGGTGTGATTCTAGGTCTGTAAGTGTGTTTCTAACAATGATGTGGTTGAGATTTTTGTTTGAGTCAAAAATCTTGATGTTTCTATTGTTCAAAAGTGTAATCTTGGTTTGAGTTTTGTAAAACTTTCTAAAATAGTGGAAACCAGGCTTAGGTTGTCTTGGTAAACTAGATATAGCTATATGATTGAGTGAACACGTATAAAAACAATTGCCAAATTCTCTTTCCCTTATCTTGCTCACATTAAAATCTGAAGAAAATCAAGCAAATCAATCTTTGTTGTGTTAGCATGTGTTTTTATGTAATCTAGTAGTGTAATCTTGTTAGAAATATTGTTTGGAACAAATCTTGTGTAAGAAAGCATGTTGTTTGAGTGAGATTCATGAATTCTGCATTCTACATAATTTCCCAGTATTTTAGCATATTTTAGCATGTTGATTCATAGGTGTTGTGTTCTCATTCGTGCACAACTTGCAAGGGTGTTGATTCGTCCATGAATTTTTGACTTGCAAGCACAAACCACTGCAAAAGGTTGATTCAAGTGGTTTGGTCTCTCAATAGCTTGAAGGATGCAACTGAAGTAGGTTGCACTTTTCTTTGTTGGTTGGCTCGTTAAGATGGAGTGAGTGTGGTATGTATTGTGTTCACGTTTGATGTGTGGTTTACTGGATGGTTTCTTTGTCTATGTTAGTAGCATGTCTAAAGTCAGTGCTATAGTCAATTTGCCTTGGTTAGTTTGTGTTTGAACCATGCAGCCCAGGTGTTTTTGTTATTCACTCAGTGAAGAATTTTGTCTAGTTTTCAATTGGTGAAGTTGCAGATGATTGACACCTATAATGTTTATTGATGTGGTTGGATGTAACGCTAAATTGGTGAACACAACAGGGTGTGTTGCTCGAAGTGATGGCAGTTATTGATTAAGGTCGTACCCAACCAAATAAAACAATGTAAATGCAGTACTCAGGAATTAACCCAAGGTCATCTCCAAGTGACCATTATTTTCACTCAAAGGTTCCAGATTCAACAAGGGGGGGTTGGTTTGGCATATTCAGTATTAAACACAAAATTAACAAAACGTAATTGCAAAACTTAATTAAACAGATTTCAAAACGTATTGATTCCTTAATTCAACTAAAATTTCACCAATCACAGATTACACAATTAATTGTTCTATCGAACTTGCTCCCATGAAACCCGAAATTAATCAATTAAGCGATAATTAACACAAGTTACATATGTCATTAAGCCAAGCATACTTCAAGCAATTAACACCCACATATTAAGCATACCATGAACGACCCACACTCATTAAGTATGATTAAAAGTCGCTTTAGGTGCAGAAACATGAAATTAAGATTAAGCATCCATAAATTTCGTATTTTTTACCATGAAAACGCAACTTGAAGAAAGGCAAACCAGAACAAAATTTCAAAAAGAACAACAAGCTCATGGTTTCATTTCAATTATTCAAGGAATCAATACCAAAAGCTTACCTAGACATGGAATTCGAAAAACAATTCAAACAAATACGAAATTGCATTAGAAGAGTAGGGAAAGAGTGAACAAACACACATTTTTATTGATGGGGACGAAAACGCTAAGTTGGGTGGTGCTCCAATGGTCTCAAATCATCCAAAACGAAAAACCCTAAATGGGTGTTGCTCTTAGAACATCAAAAATTGAATGGGAAGAAGAGAGTGTGCTCTACTCTAAGGAAACCCTCAAAAAAACATGGTCACATCACCACAGTTGCTTATAATTACAAAACTATCATTCTGCCACTCAGAATTACAAAATGCCACTATGGGTTAAAAATGGTGGCCCAATGACGTGGAGACGTTAAATGACATGGCACATACGTGGCAATGATGTGGAAACTCTCTCTTCATCTTACGATTAATGTCCAAGCTCCAAAATTTGCTCCACAAAATACCTAAAAACAATTAGAAACAAAAATTAGACCAATTAATACCAAATTACTCAAAATTCAAAATAATGGCCTAGTGAAGCCCAATTGAGGAAAATGCACTAACAAAAGACAATTAAGCACTAAACAACCCTTAAGATGGGTACAAAAAGGTAATGGAATAAGGGAAAATAGTGACTCATCAGTTATCACTAGTTTTGTTAGGGCATGTTCGATGGAAAAAATTTGTCTAATGTGGTGCTACGTTCTTTTGTTGTTGTGTAGGTTGTTTGGTGGTTCCACATGGATTCAATTTTGTTATCAAAAGAAATAAATTGATCCAGTCCAACGTGATACAAGATCCCAGAACCTACAAACTCATGATGTGCATTATTGAAATTAAGGTGCTGGCTGAATCAGATTACGTTTGGACGCTTGATTGGTGGTCTTGTTTCGGTGCAACAATTTTTCCCAGTTGAATTCGATGCCAACCATTAGAAGTAGTTATATAGTGTTCATGCAATTTTTGCTTTCTAATTTTGTGGTCTAATTGATTCAAAGAAAAGGAGTTTTAATCTTTCAAACAATTTTATATAGCCAATTCAACCCCCCACTTCTTGGCTTAAACTACCATTTCATTACTTACAATTGATTTCTAGAGCAAGGTTCTTGAAAGTTATTCATGTTTGATCTTAAATCTTTCTGAAATGGCTAAAAATAAGCTTCCTTTTGCAAATGGTGCTTTTATTCATAGGCAACCTATGTTTATTGGTATTAACTTTCAGTTTTGGAAAATTATAATGAAATTTTTAATGGATTAATTGACCAAGGGATTTGGGATGCAATTGTGAATGACCCTTACACTTCTAAGCATGTTGCTGAAAATAGGCAGGTGGACAAGCCTTGAACTAAATGGACAAAAGAGAAAAGGAAAAGAGCTCAATATGATTAAACTTCAAAGAACATCCTCACATCATCATTGAACATGGATGAGTTCTTTAGGGTCTCCCAGTGCAAAAGTGCAAAAAAGGACATGTACATGAAGTCACACATGAAAGGACGAATGATGTCAAGTGAGTAAGGAAACATGCCTTGATACAGGCCTTAACCTGAAACAAATGGAAAAAATCTAAAACGAACTCGAAAGAGAACAACTAAGCTTTGATTACAATATGAAGTAGGATCGTCTCAGATTTGGAGTGAATTTGGGTCTCAGATGAAGTTGGGTATGAACCATAGAACGAATGGGGGAAAAAGCAAGACAAGAGAAAAAGCTAAAAGAGCAAAAAGAGCAAGAGCTCAAAGAAACAAAAGAGCAAGAGCTCAAACAAAAGGAAGAGAAAAAGCAAAGAGAAAGAGTAAAGACAGAGATGAGAGCCAAATAGGACGCATAACTACAAGAGAAAGAAAGAAAAGAGAACAATCAGCGAGAGAAGGAAGAAGAAAAACAAAGGGAGAAACAAGTGAATGAGTCTCTCCTCACACCCCTGACATGCACGATTGAGATGAAATCCTTAAAAGGGGATTACAATACTTTGAACCGTTGTTCCCATGCACATCATGATTTAGCATTTTCATTAGGAAAATTCATTAATCAATCTCTTTTTGTCTTGATGTCTAGGAAAGACTAGTACATTAAGGAGCAATGGCATAAGTAATGTGATGAAAAAGAGATGATAGAAAAAGAAGAAACAAGATTGGACAAATATGAACCTATTGTTAAAACTATGTTGGTTTATTTGTCATGTCGTGAACATATTCCAAGACTTTTTCTCTCTTCTATGGTTCATTTGAGTGTTCTTTGTTGTTTTCTTGTCAATAAAGCAATTGTGTTAAAACTCTTAGATGTGTTTTGCAAGTTGGTCTTTGACCCTGAAGGAAAATCTCTAAGCATATTGATAATAAGAGATTGGCCTCTTCCAAGATTCCAATCTCATTTTAGATAGCATTGTTTTTGTTTTTTTGTTTCTTCGTAGACTATTATGGGTTTACATGCTTTCTGCACTGATGTTTGTGTGTTTGTTGTAGATAATAAAGCGCTAAAATTTGAGGTTGAATTTTTTTCTAACTCGGAGACAATGATGGAGGCATGGCTTGGACCGTTACTTGGATTTCATAGCAGTTGAAGGAATCATGTCCAAGACCTTCAAAGATATCTCATATTAGCTTTGGATAGTAGAATAAGAACTCTTTTTGTATTTTTTTTGTAATCTTAATGTTTGGGCCTTATTGGATTATTAGCTGTGTAGGGCTTTTTTGGTGTGTTGGCCCATACAGTACAAAAAAAAAACTAAAATTACCGACAAAATTTTATCGACGGATATGTTTTAGTCCGTAAATTTGAATTACTGAGGGATTTTACCAACGGATTTTTATAGTTTAATTACCGACAAAAAAATTCGTCAGTAACAGATTTCATTTGTCGACAGAAAAATCTGTCGGTAATTCAAATATTTTTTACCGAAAAATTTACCGATGGATTTATCTGTCGGTAAAAAGAACGGGAAATTTACCGCTAAAATTTGTATTGCCGACAGATTATTCTGTCAGTAAAATTTGTCGATAATTTAAAATATTTTTATTGACAGATTAATCGGTCGGTAAAAGAAGCGAGAAATTTTCCGCCCAAATTTGTATTGTCAACAGATTTTTTCGTCGGTAAAATTCGTTGGTACTTACATAACTTAAAATCCGTCAATAATTTAAATTTTTTATATTGACAAATTTATCGACGAATAAATTTGTCGGTAAAAGGAGCGGGAAATTTCTCACCCAAAGCTCACCTTCAAAGGAGGAGGAGGAGGAGGAGGAGGAGGAGGAGGAGGAGGAGAAGAAGAAGGAGGAGGAGGAGAAGAAGAAGAAGAAGAAGAAGAAGAAGAAGAAGAAGAAGAAGAAGAAGAAGAAGAAGGAGAAGAAGAAGAAGGAG
>Ga0214545_1004665_pt1 | contig 25480 bp, 14 predicted proteins | sample CNSS4metaG_FD_160064 | JGI IMG/M metagenome (GOLD analysis project Ga0214545, IMG submission 160064) | Root nodule microbial communities from cowpea collected in UCLA plant growth center, Los Angeles, California, USA - CNSS4 | ecosystem: Host-associated > Plants > Roots > Nodule | place: USA... | reverse complement strand
TTGTTGGAATGTAAAGATATGTAAGAGCATCATTTTGTTCATGATTGTTTGTATAAGGGTTAGAGCACCCCTTAAGTGCTCTCTTTAATTTAATTTAATTCTTTGCTGATAAAAAAAAAAAAATAGTTTATATTAGTGAATCATGGTTAAATTGCTAGCTCCATTGCATATTTAATTTCTGCCCCTACATATGCATCTTCTAGTTGTTATACTTGAGCATTTACACATCCATGATCCATTGTTATGCTTAAATATATTTTGATGTTTGTTGGTCACTATTGTTGTTGTCACAGCTTTAAATTGTTGCTGCCATACGATTTGATGTTGTTGAAATGTGCAATTAGTTAGCAGAACCATAACTCTGCATGAGCATTTCTTGAATTCATTGTTGTTATAGTCTAGGGTTTGCTATCAAGGCTGCATTTGATAGTGGTTTTCAATTCTGATTGCATATGACTTGGTTTGAACTCATTTATATATAACTTGGTCTGATATGAATTTAATTGGAGATCTTGCTACTGTCACAAGTCTGATTTCTTTGTTGCTAATTGGATTCATGTACAATTTCAATTGGCATTGCACTGATTACATTAGGAATTAGCTACATCTATTGTTGCACAATTCTGATTCTGCATTCACGTTTTGACCATTGTTGTCACAGATGGGTTTAGTGTAGCAACCTGGTTTCATGCATAATTGAATTGTCTTGCTGCTGCTAGGTGCTTACTTTAATGTTGACACATATGTTTTAGGCTAATTTGTTGTTGTGTTACTCAGGTTTAATGCTCACATAATCTCATCCAGTGTAGCATCATTTTCTTATTTCCATTCATGCATCCATCTTAGCCATTATGCATTACAATCATTGGCTATCATTCTAAGTGCTTTTCCATCAATCATTTTCCATTCATCTATCTTAACACAACTGCATTGCATATTTTCATTCATGCATATCTTATTATAGTTTCATTGATGCATCTAGATTAGCCTTTTCTCAATAAATTTTGCATTGCTTTTTCTTTTTATTTTTAATTAATTTTTCCCTCTTTGTTTTCTTTTTTGCAAGATTAAATTACCCAAGCTATACTTGATACACCATTTTCTTGGATTTGATACCCAGGGTTTCCCTATACTTCATTAGGGGATTTTGATTTTGTTTAACTCTAAACGCGATTGAAAAATATGATTTAACACTCACTCATATACTTCATATACCAGAATAACACATAGCACCTAGCTTGCACTAGATCACAGAAAAATTTAAACATTTGCAAGATTACCTAAATCTTCCTAAAGATGCCATCCTATCTCTCCCATCTCCAACTAGGAAAAAGACTGTATATATGACTCTTATTCACCTTAAAAAACCTCTGTCATGACCCAAAGTAGATAAATTAGTTGTCAATAGCATCGACAACATCAATAGAAAAATACAAATTTGGCCCACAATTACTGCGTACCCAAATTACTCTCATCCTAAAATAAGTTATGTAGGTGTGTCTTCAAACTTAGAATCCATAGGCAAAATTTTCACAAATAGTCATATGCATGTAATATCTCCATCCCTAAAAGTTGTACAAGACCTACTATGCACCAAACTATTTGCCTTGAATCTGAGGAGAAACAAAAAGCCAATGCTTGAGGCCTCTTCCCAAGTGCCCACTAAAGCCTTACAAGTAGTTGTTAGGGACTGGTCCAAGGTTTACTATCCAAAAAGAAGGGATTCATGAGGGATTTAGCTCAGGAAGATACATTTCATACATGGAGCGAGATGATATAGAGATACAATAACGAGGCTTCCCCATCTTTTTGTACAACCACTCCAATTCAGGTACAAAGACTGCAATCTCCACCATCACCCCTAGACACCATCACGAGACAAAGATTGCTAAACATTTTTCTTGTTATTACTTGATTGTGTGCAGAGCAAAGGTTTCAAATTGATTTGTTCGATGGTGAAATGTACAATTCAGGTTAAGTTTTATGTATAAAGGGAGCTAGACTTGTCTTGGTAAAATCTTTTTTTTTTATTCAAGGATGCTATGAAAACCTGTTTTATGAATACCTATTTTATGATATGGAATGGAAGTTTGAAAGTGTTTTATATTGTAATTGTTATTTTCATAAAACTCAGATTTTTTTATATATGCGGAAGAAATATGCATCAGAGATTTATGTCCTATTTTCTTTTATATAAAAGATAATATGTTGTTAGTGATGTAATTATAGAAAGTACAGTAGAAGTAGAATTATGTTTTTGGGTTCAACGTGTTGTTTCTTAATATTATATATATATTAGGTATGATATAAAAGAAAAAAAAATTAGATGCAGTGGTTTTATAATAAATTTGTGTGTGCTTAAAGTTAAAGAGTTTGTTTTATGAGTTTTGCATTCACGATTTTCATGATTTTTTTCTAAATCATTGCATCAGTACAAAATTTGTGGTTGGTATATACTATGTATATATATTCAATATTAAAAGAGTGACTTTTAGCATTACGCGTATGAAATTTTGACATTGACATTTTGGTGGCACCGTTTACTTTGATTTGTTGTTGCCAAAAAATATTTGATTTGACATTGACATTTTGTACCATGTTTAAAAAAAATAATAATAAAAAATGAAGAAAAATATAATTGCGACTATGTTTTTCTTTTTTTTTTATTGCAGCTTGGAGGTGGCATTGGGATTTTTTCTATAAAAAAAGGCAGAAAAAAGTTTGTGTTTGGTAGTAATTTTGGTACTGTAAGGTTGACGTTCTTTTGCTTTGGTATAAAAAATTTGGAATGTTGCTTGTGTAAGATGCAGAGAGAGGAATTAAGTGATACGTATCGTATTTTCGGTAGTTAATAGTAAAAGAGTTTGGCCATTTGCGATATGGCTTTGTTTTATCATTTGTTTACACCAAGTTTGATGCGGGGAGCAGTAGTATGTGTAATTACTTTTGAAGGTTATGCCTTATGATGTTTCTATTTACCAATTCAGATTGCTCTTGTTGTTAAGATTTAGTTTTATTGTTGTTGTTTCAAAACTAGATAGTTATCATTGTCTTAAACTAATTTGTTGTTGCTGGTTTTAAATGAAATGTTGTTGTTGTTGTTCACTGATTTAGATTATTGTTGCTGTTAAACTTAGTTTTGCTGTTGTTATTTCAAATATAGAATATTGTTGTTGTTTTACATCAAATTGTTGTTGCTATCTTAAAAATTGTGTGCTATTGTTGTTTTTATGAGAATGGTGTTGTGGTTGGTTTAAAAATGTTGTTGTATTTGTATTAATTGGTGTAGAATTTTGATGTTTACGAGGTTCGTAATTGGATGTTCTAACGTGTAATCATTACGAAAAGGGAGGTTCGTAATGGTTATAATTATGTGTGAGAATTACAAGGAGGGAAGTTTGTAATGAATGTGCTCACACTTCAGTTGTTTTCTGAGCGGAGAGTTTCCTAAATAGTTGTAGTTCATGCATGATGACTACGAGCGAGAAAGTTTGTACGTGGTTGACTACGAGTAGAGAGGTTCGTAGGTGTTTTTACAATGAGTGGAAAGGTTTGTAGGTGGTTGTGTTATCCGTAAGGCTCCGGTAGAGCAAGATAATGTATGTTTGACTAGTATTTGTCCATCCGTAATGTTCCAATATAGCAGCTAGAACATGGCTAGGAATATTTGGTGGTGTGGTATCTTGTGGGTTTTATGAGTTTGTGGTCGACTTAATCCCTATGATGCAATGTCGTTGGGTTTTATTGATATCTGGTGATATTTGTATGGTTGGGTGAGATAGACTATGTTATATCTGTGATGTTTTGGCTGGTGTAAGCTCATCCTTTCTGTTTGTGTTTGTGTGATGATCTTGGGGCTTGTCATGTGTGAGCATATGTTATTTCAGATGATGTTGGCGAGGCATAGGCAAGGAGATGCGAGGTAGCTATGCATATTATTAAAAGAACTGCTTTATTTAAATATTTTATTAAAGTTGGATTAGAATAATGTGGTGACAAGCTGAGTTAGATTTCAGTTATGTATTAAAGGTTTTAAATTTACCCACATTTGGAAATGGTGCATGCACTCTTTCACCCTCCCTTCTATGTGCTCTAGGTATAGGAGGTTGATAATATTGATTGACAATTCTACTATTCTCCTCAAATAATGTGATTGTGTTGAGTTTTGGAGCTTTTCTTAGAGCTCCTACTTTGCCTTATCTCTTCTTGTACTTTTTTTTACATTAAGAATTCTAAGGTCTTCTTCTAAGGTAGCAAAATATTTATCTCTTTCAACTCTTTCTTTTTCTTTCAAACGAGTTTCTTGCTTTTGCCAAATTTTTAGTGATTTTAGTTCCTTGGCCAAATGTTTGAAACTTGGTTGGGCCTCTTCACTAAGATCACCACCAATTTGGTAAGACAGTGCCTTAGACATTCTTAAGGTTTTTGAAATATGCAATGCACAAACAAACTTGTATTTCAAAAATAAATTCCTTAAGAGATATAAGGAGGCAAAAGGGACTCAAGTTCACTTCTAGGAAAGGGAGGAAAATCACTAAGAATTACTTAATATCCAAGCCTTTCCTAGCCAAAGTTACTTCAAACCCTGAACCTTTAAGCCCTTACCAACTAAAAACGTTTGCAATTTGATAAAAGATGTTCTAGTTAGGTGATAGGATTGAGCACCAAAGACTCGTCTAAGACACCTAACTAGGCCAAGAGCAACAAGTACAAAAACAATAAAATTTTACAACTAAAAAAGTTGCAATACAATCAAATTGGTTCTTCTCTTTTCCAAGTGTGTCTCTCCTTCTCTCCTTGTGTCCTTCTCAAGGCTTCAAGGTCCAAAGAAGTCTTGAATCCCCAAAGATGTTATCTCTAGGTTCGACCTCCCTCTAAAAGTTCCTACAAAAAAATAATCCAAGCCAAAACCGAGAGGTAACAATTCAAGGAGAAAGCAGATAAAGGCCAAAATGAACAGAAGCTCTTCAAAAGGAGTTAAGATGAGACAACACCGACAGTGTTGAACAAGACAAGTGATAAAGTCTTTTTGTCGCCTATAAGACTTAGTTAAAACCAATTTCTCCTTAAAAATGCAGTATAGGGAGAACCTTGGGAATCAATTCGTGGAAATGGTTAAAGTCAAATGCAAAATTTGTGCTTGAATTGTGGTGGGGAAATTTATTCAAAACCAACACTTAAAAACTAAAACTCAAAATCATCAAATGAAAGAAATGCTATAAACTATGCATGAATGCATGACATGCAATGCATAAAATGGTAGGCAATGATGAATTAGCTAATCCTAAATGCTCAACACACGTGTAATGATCAAAACTAGGCTAATGCAATGGTTAAATTGGCCAAAATTCATCAAATTTGAAATCTGCCCAAAATCAAGAACATGTTCATAAGCCAAGTGCATGGTAACCTTGGATTGGGATCTGTTGATGATGCAATTGAAAATGTAATGATGCCGAATGATTATAAATGATCTCAATTGCATTTAGAAATTGGAATAACTCGATTTGGTGCACTAGATGCAATTGAAAATGTAATGATGCAGAATGATTGTAAATGATTTCAATTGGAATAGCTCAAAATTGTAGCAAGAATGCAATGAAAGGGAGAAATATGAGTGAAATGAGCTTGTTTACTACCATTGGTCTTGAATCCAACCCATTTATGTTGTTTACTCCAGAAACTAGATTTGGTAAGGTAGGATGGAGTTTAAGCTCAAAAAGTGGTAGCCAAGATGGTGTTTTAGTGGAAAATGATGATGAACATTATGAAATCATAGGCCAAATGAATAGTACTGAAATTTTCATTCATTGAAGCTCAAATCCATATTACAATACCAAAAATGAGTACAAGGAGTTTCCCCAACCTTCCTCTCACCAAGGCTTGAGCTATCCAAGCTATCCAAGCAGTGGTCCATGCACATGCTTTTACTTTTGATAACATCCATTTTTACCTCTTTTTTGTGTGTTTAATATCTTGAATAAATCAACTTTTTCCTAGCTTTTATCATGTTATATTCTCAAGTTTAGTGTGTTTTGTATTATTTTATGTTTTAGTTGTTTTATGCTTGTTTTACCTCTAGTCTATATTTTGAATGTGTTAAATAAGTTAATAGGAAGCATTTGTAGAGGAGGAAAAGCAAGAACTCAAGGGAGCATGTTTTGGACAACAAAAGTTTGATTTTGTATCAAATACCCACGTTAGGCGCTAAGGAATCGCGCCAACTGCTACAAAGTCAGAAATGAAAATTAGCTGTAGAGCATCAGAGTGCCTAGCGGTGGAAAAGTGCCACCAGGCGGTGACCAGCAGCGCATGGCGGTAGAGGAATGTCGACAAGTGATGACTCTCTAGAGTTGCCTTTTAGGCAGTTTTACTAATAGTGCCTGGTGGTGCTGAAATGGCGCCAGACGGTGACGATGTTGAAAATGGGTATTTAAACTTATTTCTCACGAGGGTTTGGGAGATTCCTCATTTGGCACGATAGAGAAAAACTTTTGGGTGCTTGAAGAGCCTCTTGGAGGTTGCTAGGGGTGTTGGAAAGCTTTTTCACTCCTTAGGTTTTCTTCTCCATTCATGGTGGTTTTCCCCCTTTTGGGATAGGAGAGGAAGATGGGTAGCGAATTGGAGATGGAGACGCGGAAGGAAGTGCAATTGAAGCATGGAGCAGTTGCGAAGAACCTTGGGAGAGTGCCTGGATCTTCTCTTTGGTTTTCATCTCTTCCCTTTCTCTTTTATTTGTAAACCTAGGTTCTCCACCATGTCGAGCTAGACCTTGTTGTTGAGATTCGATGTAATGAACATATTTATATGTATTTTTGTGTTGTTAATATACATATACTTTTCCATTTCAATGTTAGTATTTGATTTCCATGCTTAATTCTTGCTTTGGTTTGGCCATCCATGTATGACTTGTGGTTGTTGAGGTGTTGGAAAATATCTTTTGAACCTAGAATGGAACTTAAATCTACTGATAGAACTTGATTCATTAGTAATCTTAAGACTCTTGGACTTAATGCATGATTGTTTGTTGATGATGCAAGGGGTTGGGCTTTGATGAGTTATCATAGGTTCAAAGTCACTAGAAATAGGATTTTGAGCATTCTTGTGAGTTGATTTTGACATGAATATGGAATTGAGATGTTTGTGAATGAATGGGAATGAAGTGAATGAAATCTAATCTTTACAAGTGTAAATACTCTATGTTAACTTTCTTGTTACACACAAACTGTTTGATAAAATACCAAAGAGTTTTATTATGTTTTTGTGATCTTTGTTGTCTACTTGAGTTATGATTTGTGAGAGTTGTTATGTGTTGCACACGTCCCTGTGGAGAGAATGATACTTATTACTTACTACGTGCAATCGGTGCACTTGTCATTTTTCACCAACAACTTTTTACTTTTGTACTTTTTCTTTGCTTTTCCTTTTGCACCTTTTGTCTCTTATCTTTTCTTTTATTTTCAGCACACATAAAAACCACTACACACCACAAATATGATTTGAAAAACTATTTTGGAAGCGTGAAAGTTCAAGAGACACAAAATGAAAGAAAAACCTACTAGAATCAAAATAGAGCATGAAACTAGTTCAAGAGACAATAAATGGAAGAAAAACCTACTAGAATCAAAATAGAGCATGAAACTCAAGCAAACATAAGAGAAACTTAACTCTAAGAACTAGCCAATGATCTAATGACAAGTATGAACTCAAAAATGTAAAGTAAAAGCACTCAAATGGATGTATATAGTGTACTTTTAAAAACCAAGTTGAACATATATTTTTGTAATTTTTGCAAAGCTCAAACTAGGAGAAAATGACATCAAAATGACTACACGTGACTCTAGACAACATGGATGGATTTAAAAATAAAAATTACCCAACACAACATCAATAATGAACTATATATATGAATAAAACACTCAACAAAAGATAAGATCACACAACAACACATCTATATCAAAAACTAGTGTTAAAAATCGAATAATTCAAAGAAGAACAAGAAACTAGAACCACGAAAAACAAAAATATGGACTTGGAAATGAAGACAATAAAGGGAACACATGAACAACAAATAAAATCAATAAGATAGGTAGGACCAAGAAATTTAGCTCTTGTAGAACCAAATCTCTTGATACCAAATAATAGCCCCCTACTCAAGCTAAGTTAGGCCAAATTTAGAAGATTATGGCTATGGTGGTGGTGAGTTTGTGAAAGCAAGGTGATAGAGTTATAATGCTCTTTGTTTGGTGGTTAATGTGTTGGAATGAAGATGATTGATGGTTCTCTTAGGGCGGTTGAACCAACTCTAGAGAAGGGTGGCTAGAGGGACTTCATGGGATGCTCTAGCAATGACTAAGAAACAAGTTTACGGCACAAAATAATTTTGGCCAAATAAAATTATACATCTGAAAGTTACAATACATTGGGCGAGACACCTCTATTTATAGGAGAAGTGTCTCCAAAGTTTGTAGAGACAAAACCCTAAAAATCTCATCTTGGCACTAAACCCTAAAAATCTCATCTTTGCCATTCAAGGTACAAGTCTAGAAATCCTCTCCATTGAAAGCATAACACATGGCCATTAATCTTCTCCTATAGGAGAAGAACATACGGCAAAAGCATATGTCTCACAAAAGAGAACAAGTTGGAGACCACTCTAACCAAGAGCCCACAAGCTTCTAGAAACTCCCCTTCATGTGTCTCTCACCTTTGTCCAAAACCCTATACTACATGACCCATGATACAAGGCCCAAATGGAAACATATGATTTTAAAAATTAAACTACACCTACCTTAGAGATAAAAAAACAAGAACGATCTTGTAGTCAAATCAAAGCCTTCTGAGTCTAGTTTCTAAAAAAAAAAGATTGAATGCATTTGGAGCTTTGCGCAGAAAGTTATGACAAATATAATGAGATATCCATCTCCTTCCACGATGATGCCATATCCTCATGTATGCACTTGGTCATGGCTAAGGGTTACCATAAACTTGTCTACTGCTTACACTTGTTTAATACTAAGACTCGTCTAACGCATGTCCTAGACTTCCAACTTTTATAAATACTTATAAAACCTAAACATTAATATGAAACATGTGAAGATATTTCTCTAGAATATGTATCTTGATTTGCAAAACATATTTGTTAGGCACTTCAATTTTATGCATCAATTATATATTTTGCTTTACTCATCTACTATTGTATGTCATATAACCAAAGACTTTCCTTGTTTTGTAGTAAGAGTGTTTTTGTGTACTTCAACGAATTGAATAAAGCTTAGACTTTTTGTTTTGTATTGCAAGATTTGAAAACAATAAGGAGATAAAGAATAAAAAGAATTTTCATACTGGTTCATGAGTGCATATTTATGCCCTCATTTAGCCTTTAGTTTCTTAATTGTTTTTGTTTTGAAAATGGTATTTTAATTAGAATTTATTTTAAGATAGCTAAATGAGCTTGAGATATAAAAACATGTTAAAACTAACTTTTTAGTTGCATAAATGTTCTTTGCATATTCTGAGGTATTTTGATGCATCTGATGCTAACTTCATGGATGAACTAAGCTATGGGAAATCAAGTCAAGAATTGAATGGAGAGGGCCAAAGAATCATGAAAAAGTGAAGAAATGATGTTTTTTGAAAACATGTTTGGTTGGACCAAGCAGTTTTCTCTATCTTTTTACAAAAAAGGTCCAACCCAATTTCTATATAAAGAGAATTAGGGAAACACATCAAGGGAGTTGAGGAACCCTTTGGGGGACCTAATTTCAACCTTTCCCTCTTCTTTCACGTCCTCCTTTCTACTTTGTTCTATTTTTATGTTATTTCTATCATCCATGGAGTGCTAAGTCTCTAGGTTGATTATGTTGTAATTTGTTTACTGAATTCTAAGGTTAGATGGAATAAATTTGTTTGTTCTTTTGATTATTTTTGTGATTTATATTTATGTGTCTTTTTCCTCCAAATCAAGTAAAAGTAATGATTTTTACATTATAACTAGTTAACACTATGTTAATCTACATGCATAGTAAACATATGAGTCAAAGAGTTTTTAATTTTAATTGAGACTATAATTTGACTAAAGTTATAAACTTTCATATGATTGGATGAGTTTTTGCCAATAATTGAGATTGGACTTTAATTAAAGCTAAAAAATTTAACAAGAATTAATAATGACAATACTTTCATTAATTAGCTTTTACTTTATAAAGAGATAAAATAATAACAATGATTAAACATAGTAAAATTTGATTGAGATTGTACTTTGGTTAACTTTACTATGAATAATCTTTAAAGTTTTATCTTTTAATTGAAATTGTACTTTGGTTAATAATGAGAATAATAAAAAATTATAATTGAGACTTTACATTAATTGATTTAAAAATTTGAAATAACAATTAATTAAAAAATAATTGTATTTTGAAAGAATAGTAGAATTAACATATTTTATTTATCATTATTTTTATCCTTTTTCAATTTTATTTCTTTATATCATTTATTATTATTTTTATTTAATCTTTTATTTATCTAATTTATCTTTATTTTCTTGTACTATTTTTATTTTATTTCACTAACACTTTTGTATAGTTTATATAAGAACTAATTTGTTAAGAATTAGTTACATGTTCGTCGGGAGACGATTTCGGGTTATCTTTACCATACTAATATTTTTACTACTTTCTTAACCATACTGAAGTTGTTATAAGTAGTATTAATTTGATAGTTTCAACGACAACGTTATCAAATTTGGCGTCATTGATGGGGAACACAGTTAGAATTTTTATCACTTTGGTTCTTATTTTATTTTTATTTTTTATTATAACTAACATTTTATTTTTCTCTATTTTTCTAAAATTTATTTTATTTTATTTTCTTTAGTTATTTTAATTTGGTGAATTTATTATTTTTCTTTTTTATCATAATTTTTGTAAGACTCTCTTATTTAAGCCCAAATGTTAAAGGGTTACCCCAAAATCTAATGGGCCTAAGGGTTGGCCCATAGGGTGTCAAAGGCCCCTAAAGCAGCCTAACCCTTCCATTCTACATTCATTTGCAAAATCATTGCCCTTACTCCTCCTCCCTTTTCTCTCTACAGAACTTCTGCTAGGGTTCGAGATTCATCCAAGTTTAAGTGAGTTCAACCTCTTTCTTCCACTCACGTAAGTTATTTTAATGCACACTCTTTTCTTTTAGTTTGACCTTCGTGATTTCTGTTAGGGTTCCTTGTAATAATCTCGTCCTCCATCTGTATTAAAGTTTTCAGCTCTTAAATCTACTCCAGGAGCTATCGTGCTCATTCGCTTAAGTGTGAGAGTCATTTGGCTAGCTCTTTCCCGGTAACGGAAGCTAGGGTTTTCATATCTTGGTTGTATGTTGGCTGTTTTACCCTTGTTTTGTGATTAATATGATTGGATAATGCTTGAGTGCAAATGAATATGAACTAAATAATGTTTGAAGTTGGTGTGTTGCCACTATTATGTGAAACAGGAGAGACGAACAGCTACTTTCGCCCAAGCGGGCTCATCTCGCCTAGGCGAGAGTCGCAGAAACTCACCCAAGATTTTTGCTCGAGTACTCGTTCAGGAGAGCAAATTGAGTTTTGAGCAAAAGACAATCTCGCTCAAGCGTGATGTCCTCGCCTAAGTGAGCGTTTGCAAAACCTCACAGGACCTCTGTCATAGTCTCGCCTAAGCGAGAGCCTGCAACTTGAGCGAGGGTACTCCTCTCACCTGAGCGAGGGCTTCTGGCTTGAGCGAGATCTGTTGCAGGCCACATTGTTTTCCTCACATGGTTGTTATTAATTATTTGATTGGTTGGTTTGCTTTATTTAAAGTATGAGGCGTGCAAATATGCATGAAATATCTAAGGTTATGAATTGGATTGATGTGTTGGTATGATTTGGGCATGTAAAACGAATGAGATGGTTGGTAATGAAAGTGGCATGGTCTTGGTATGAGATATGATTCTATATTAATGGATGAAACATGGTCTTGGTATGTTTAGGGCGTAATTCCACGATAATTTCGTGGTGGTGCCTCCTTTGGTTAGGGCATAATTCCATGAATCTCTAGGTGAGATCTCATGGTGATGCCTCAGTTGGTCGGGACGTAATTCCATGACCCTTGTTAGTGGAAGTTCATGGTGGTGATCCATTTATATAATTTAGTAAGGATTCAAGGTAAGAATTGCATCCTAACGCTCTAAAGAGTCAGTTAGTCTCACATAGAGTGTACTGACTCGAGTGGTGAGAGTAGCAGAAGGCCTGGAACCCATTAAGGGCTAACCTTGTGTGTGGGGGATGAGACACTAGAACAACTAGCTCGGTAGAGTAGTAAAAGCCGCCACAAGTGCAAGCATCTGCTGAATCCGACTAATTATATGTATTCAGATGAGTCGTGTCTTGAGTCTTAGTGTATTGTTTGCAAGTCATAACATGATTGGTTGGCACATATATCTTGGTCTATAAAATTGTATGTACTTGTATGATAAACAATTTTCTTCTCTAGCTTACCCTTTGCTTGTTTGATTGTTGTGTGTGTGATTTTCTCTCTTTGCGATGATCATCAATTTATTGATGTGAGCAGATGCGAGAAATACTTGTGGTTAACAGGGAAATGGTGACTCTGCTGCATAGCCTGCTTGGACTGGATTTTCGTTTATTTGGGCTTTTCTCTAGGGCTATAGCCATGTAGTGTCTTGTCTTTATGTTTTCGTTGGATAACTGTAAGGAGTAGTGTCTTTCTCCAGGACCTTGCTTCTATTACTATTTTGTGTAATGTTTCATTTAATTATATTATATTTTAAATGGGGCATTACAATTTTTATATAGTTTTTGTTTTCCAATAATGCAAAATAATTTTTCGTACGAAAATAATCTACAGTTTAATTTTCAAAGGAGTTATGATCAATATTTTCAGCAACCTTTGTTAAACAACATTATGATCCATATTTTGGATCGTCTTTTATGAATTATGATTATCCTCCATATTATGAGCAACAACAATATGATCCATATGGTTACCAACAACAAACATAACCATCTAATACAATTAGAGAGGCCACTTTAGAAAATATGATGAGAATGATGGCTGAAATGAAGGAGCATATGGATGTCATGAATCACACAAATCAATCAAAATTTGCAAATGATGATTGTTAACCATCAAAATTTGCAGAATCAGTAGGGATAATATATCGATAATGTGATCAAGTACAATATTCAAATTTTAAATGAATCAACAACAGAATCACATCACATTGATATATCTACTTATGAATGATGATGAGGGTTATCTTTACCCAAACTAATTTTCTTTACTACTTTCCTAAAAATACTAATATTATTATAAATAGTATTAATTTGATTGCTTTAACGACAATATTATCATTCACCCCTAAATCTCGAGCTACGTCTAGTTTTCTCTGAAACACCTTGCTTAAGAGGTTTCACTAATCAAAAACACTTTATTACAACAAGCACAATCTCTCTAGACACAATACATGTATCAAGCAAACTATCGCAACCAGAATTGTGACGAGACGACAAACCAAAAAGAAATGAGTTTGAAAAGAGGGTTTTGACTTGTCACCATAGTTTATTATTGAAATCTATGGAAAACCATGAAGATAAAGCAAGTCTACAAAAAACCAGAATTATGGGTTCGATAGTCGATTATGCATAGGGAAGGTATCAACACCCTACAGCGCCCGTCCAAGGGAACCTTTAATTAAGCTTGCAAAGTTGATGTGGTTTTCAAAATATTAATTTTCTCCAAAAATAATAAGACAATAATACTAAAAAGAAACAATTTTTTTTTTGTTTTTTTGGCCCGACAAAGATTGATCTTGATCCTATATATTCTCATTCAAAATGAGAAATTAGGATTACGTAGTTCTTTTGAGAAATTTGGAATACTATTTAGAAAATGATTTGATTCTTCTTGGAGGTGAACCTGACAAGGTCTGACCTTGATCCTACGTATCTCTATTCACAATGGAGAATTAAGGATCATATAGTTCTTAAGAAAGACTATTTGTTGGAAAATGTTGATATTTTTATATTTTAAATTTTTTGTATTTTTTGGTGTTTTTGAATTACTTGAAAATAGGTATAATACAACGCAAGCAGCCAAACAAACAACAAAAGATGAAAGAGAAAAATATTTTTGGTATTTTGAACAAAGGAGAAGGACAACAATATTAGGAAGATACGAGCGGTCACACGAGTACTTAGGCCTTTAAAACGTATTTAATTATTTGGGAAAAGAAAAATCTTAAGTACTAGGACGATGTGACAATCTTAAGTGTATTTAATTATTTGAAAAAGAAAGATGTTAAGTGCTAGGACGATGCAAACGATCACACGAGTACTCACACCTATAAAAGCGTATTTAAATATTTTTCATATTTAATTTTATATTTTTATATTATGAAAACAAAAGTTAACGTTAGAAGAAGGAATGTTAAAAAACAAGTGAGGTGCTAAAATGATGTGAAAGTTTACAAACAAGTGTTTACAAAAACAAAATAAATACCTAAAATAGAAAATAAATCTTAAATAGAAATTAAACACAAAAACAAGCCCAAGAACAATAACCAAAGACATAGGGGGTGCGAGATTACTACATGTGGGGGTGCATAATGTAAAATAAAACAAGCCGAAAACAACAACAAAGCACCAAGGGGTGTGTGATTAACAGAATATAGGTGTACCACACCTAGCCGGCCTAGCCAAACACGCTTCTCATCCTTTGTCGCTATAGCTATACCAGCAAAGACTAGGGGATTGGTGTACCACACCTACCCAGCTTAGCCTGATTATAGTCATAAAACCCGTCTACATAGCCCCCAAAGACGCAAATAATCGCCATGTATGAACGAGTAACAGTACCCGACCTAAGTCGCTAAAGGGTAACCGGCATATGTCGCTAACTTAGGATAACTAAGCAAGAACTTGAAAAATTTAGAGAACTACCAGCAAGGCCCCTAAGGGCCCACGATAATCGAACTAAGGGGCCTGGCCTAAGACCCAGGCCCACCTACGACCCAAACAGGGGCCCAGCCCATGACATGGCTAGACATAATTAATAATCTATAAATATGTATAGACCGCAACAATTAAATGTACGCATTCATTACTCCCTTAATTACGAGATTTGACTTTTTGAGAGCTTTTTGCTTACTTGAGCGTCAGAGTCTCTTCCGCAATTAACCCCTCTCGGGTCCAAACCGGTCCAAATCGAGATACCCACATATGACATATAGCAGCCGGGAGGAAGCTTACTGAGGAGATTCCGGATTGAGGTAAGGTAACGCTTGTGTCTGACATATCCTATTTGTTCTCCGCAAGAACATTATTTATTATTTAATAATATATTACGAGATTCAGTTTAACTTAATTTAATTCAATTATATGTAAACACTATTTTTTTATTGCTAAGTAATGATGTATGCAATAAAGACATATATAGGAAAGTGTGTTAAGTATTTTGCTAATATTGCAATAAATATAAGTTATCACTTTTAGGAGCGTGACATAGATATGTTTTTAATATCGAAAGGACACACTTAATTTTTTCAATACTATTTTTTCAGCTTTCAAGATACATGTTTTTTCATCTTCTTATAAACTCATTATTTTAATTAAATAATAATAATATTATTAACCATAATAATAATAATAACCTTAATAATAATAGTAACAAATATTTTTAATGTTTACAAGTAAAACATATATTTATACTTATCCATGTCATATATGATTGAAGATTTACTTTTAGTATATAATCAGTTAATCTTTATTATATAATCGCTTAAACATAAATATTGAACTTCAAATTCCTTTAACTTATATATTAATATGCATTTTTGGTAAAGTGTAAAGCGATTAGGTCAAATTTAAATAAATAGAACACTTAAAAAATATACTTGATTTCACAAAATAAAAAATACTTTTGACCTTCTTCATATATACTTATCTATCTATCAACTTAAGAAAACTTTAATTGATTTTGGGAAAATTGAAAATTCAGTTTTTGATAGTTTGATAAACTAAAAATTTTGTTTCTTTTTTTTAATTTAAACTAAGCTTCTTAAGGAAGCTTTGTACTACTTCCAATACTGCTACAGTCTCCATCAATAATTATCACAGCAAAGTGTGCATGTTCTTCAAATGATTACCAAGTTCTTCTTTTTGTCTTTGGGATTTGAAATGAACATTTTGTATTATTTACTGACTCTAAAATTTTAATTTTTTATTTATTTTTATATTAATATTTTTATTAAAATTATTAATTGAATTTGTATTTCAATAATTCAAAAGTTCAACTTCAATTTTGTATTGGTAACTGAAAGTCCAACCACATGTCAAACCCTCATCTTGGTAATTGTAGTCCACATTTAATTGTTATGTTGACTCATTCCTTCTTCATGCTTTGGAAGAAGACATATATTTTTTAGATAATGATATTTTGACCCCTTTTTTTAGACTCAGTTATAACTCATCATTCCAACCACCCTTAGAACATCACATCACAAAAAAATAGATAAATAAAGGGTAATTAAAGTGGTGGGTTAAAAGTGGGTCAAAATATCATCATCCATATTTTTTCCAGGTTGAGAGTCACAAAATTAACATCAATGCCAAAGTTCTTTACAATATATTATAATTGGAAAATATGATATTTTATTTTTTTATTTTCCAGATTATGAAAATATGTGTTTGAAATGGGTAAAAAACGGATATTAAAAATGGATACCCGCTACCCGTGGGTAGGAGTATTTTTGATACCCGCATGTTAACGGGACGGGTACGGGTATCATAGTATCCGTACCTGTGGATACTCGTACCCGCTAAACTTACACCCCTTGACATTATTCTCTTTCATTTCTTTGAAATTGGGCATATACATCAAACCTTATATAGACAATGATGTTTATGGTATGCTTGTTGTCAAATGATGGAATTAAAATAAGAATACTTGACACGTGACAATTGAAATTTATTATTTGTTTATTTTGTTTATTTTGTCAGGAATCCATCGGAGAGAGTAAGTTTGTTGATCAAAACACTAATTAAAAAATTTCCATTGTGTTCAACGTCATTTTATATTTACTTTTACAATTATTTGGACTTGTATCAACTTGAGTTTATTTGAACTTTATTTAAAATTTATGACAATGATGCATTTTATTTTATTTTATTTAAATTTATGATTAAATATTTATTTTTTAAATAATTTTGCAAATACCCATGGGTACCCGTGGATACCCGCGGATATGAAAAAAATAGGCGGGTACCCGCATAATGGATACCTGATGGATATGGATACGGGTATGGGAAAAATATTTATCCAGCGGGTAGGGTACGAGTGAGCTACTACTCGTACCCTACTCGTCCCGTTGACATCCCTAGTTCATACAATGCAAATAATAATATTATTAAATTTTATAACCAAAAGAATAAATATAAAATTTTTCTTCTACAAAATATATGTATTAGCTGAACATCACACAACATACCAACCATTATGATTTTGTTGGACTCGATGAACATTGCAAAAAATCAATCAAATTTTTAACATTCAACTTACCTTATCTAGATTAAGTAAATGAATAGAATTTTGGAAAAAAAATTGAAATTATGATGCCTGGATGACATCTTCTTCCTCAGAAAAACTAAAACTCCAAAGTCAATAAACTCTTGGAAAATAAAAAATACTTTAGATATTTTTATAAAATACTTTAGATATTTTTATTCAAGTTTTTTAATATACATAATCAGTGACAAAGCTTTTATGGAGCTGGAGGGCATGGCCCCCAAATATTTTTTATTTTTTTTTAAATTATATATATGTTTTTGAAATTTTTTAAATTATAAATAGTATATTTTAGAAATTGATGAAAATTATATTATGGTTTTTTATTTCTTTTATAAAATACAATATTTAATGCTAATAAATAATAAAACATAAAATCAAATATAACAAAGAATACAAATATTTATGTTTAATTATTTTTTTTATCTATGTTTTCATCTAAAAATATCAAATTGTGACTAATCAATTGGGATCAAATTGAGACTAAAAAAAAAAACTGGAGAACCTTGATATTTTTGTAAATAGTAACCAAAAGAGTAATTAAACAAAATATTGATTAAGATATTTTTTATTTACTTTCTCATTGCCTATTTAGTTTTGAACTCTCGTATTTTTTTTTTGTGTTTTTGAAGAAAAAATAAAGTTAGACATATACTCATTATTTTTGCTCTTATTTCTTATTTGTTTCCTTCCTTTCTCGAATAACAAGATGTAACTCTCTTGTCTTACTTCATAATAAAATATTAGTTTAGGAAAATAGTTATTAAAATTATTATTTTTTATCTCATGAGTATCTTGTATATTCATTTTTTATTATTATAGAAGTAAAAAAATAATGTATTATGTGTTTTTTCATAACCGATATTTAATTGTGACTTGACTACAATATATTTTTCTTTTAATAATTACGTCTCTAAATTTTTTATTAGATTATAATAAATTATTTTTTAATATATTTAAAAAAAAGTATATTGATGAAGTATAAAATAATAAATGTTTTTTTAAAGTGATAAAAGAAAAACTACGTGAAGATGAAAAAACAAAATAGATTCTACTTCTTCACATATTTTGAAACATTATACTAATGATCAAATCTAATGATTCAATTGTTCAGTTAGAGAAGTTATTTTTTGCAAACATTATACTAATGATTCAATCAAAATCAATTAATCATATTATTTTGGCCCCTCAAAAACTCTTGATCAAGATCCGCCACTGTACATAATAGTTATGATTATGCATGTCATCATAATACCAAGTGTAAATTTTTAATTAAAAAACATCAAAGTATTATATAGTAAGAAAAAAAATTCTTAATACATATTTTTAATTTAAAAATAATAAAAATTAAATATATGTTATAATACATAATAATAATAATAAAAATAATAATATGTAATAATAATAGAATAACATATTAGCTCTAATATAATAATAATAATAATAATAATTAAAATATAGTGTAAAATAATAAATAAGTAACTGAATAATGACCTTGTAAATAAATTAAAAATAAATAAAATATTAAAAAAATATCCTTTACAATTTATTTTATGCAATTGTATTTTAAAACAAAATCAATTATTAAGTTAATTATACTATTTACAATTTCTTATTTTAAAGTAAAGTTTGTAAATAAAGTTTGAAATATGAATTTGTGCTAAAAGATAACAATTTTACCGTATGAATTCACTAGACGAGTCCATTCTACTATTTATATTTTTTTTCACTGTTTTGTATTTTCAAAGGAAATGATAATATTAGTATTAATATTGAATATTCATTAACTTTCTTTCCTAAATTTTAATAATAATATTAATGTTAAAAATTTATTATTATAAATATTTTTAAAATAAAAATAAATAAATTTTAAAAATTTTAAAATACTAAATATGGTTCAATGTTCACACTTGAAACAAGTTTCTAGACATACCAAGCAAAAGATATTATTATACAATTAGACTTCTCTGGGATGAAGTTTTCAGTGTCCTTTATGTTTTTTTTAGACTAGGTCTCAACATGTTGTAACGTCCCATTTAATGAACAAACTTAATTAAATGAAACATCACATAGAATATAACTTAAAGAGCAATGTCATGGAGTATAAATGTCACTCCTTACAATTATTCAAAATACTTGGAAGAAAACTAAGACACACCACGATGCCATTAACAAAACAAAAGAACAAGAATAAACATTTGACAGTTATCCAAAATACATGCTCGTAGAGCAAAGATAATACATAGGCCACAATCTTAAAGAGTAGTCGGAGTAGGGAATCCAACCCAATATTAGCTACGCTGTGGAGTTTTCATCACCCTGATGACCACTAGGTGTTCCGACATCTGCTCACATCAATAATTTGATGATCATCGCAAAAGGAGAAAACCACACGCAAAAAAAAAAACAAGAAACAGAAAGCGTAAGCTAAAGTAAAAAGGTTTAATCATACAATTTAGCATGCAATTTGATATCACTGTCGTTAAGCGATCAAATTACCACTACTTAAATATAGCAACTTCAATATTACTAAATTAGTAGTTGTAACATCCCTAAGGAATATTACTAATTTTAAACAGATAAAATAGGAAATAAAAATAAAACCTCATTTAAAATGATACCATTTCCAAAAACACGGGAAATTAAGAACTTTAATATAACATAATTCATATGTTCGCGATAACAGTATTACAAAATCCATCAAAATTCCACATAATAAATTTTACATCAAAAGTCTAAAAATAAAAATCCGTTCAAAAACTCAGGTACCCCCTGAATTCTGCCTCTAAGCATATCCTAGCCCACCTGTCAAATCATCTGCTCCCGGTGTCGCCACCTAGATCGCGACGGGACGACAAACTAAAAATAAGTTAATTTGGAAAAAGAGATTAGAAGTCGCCACCATAGTTTATTCAAGAAAACTATGGAAAACCATAAAAATAAAATAAAGTCTGCGAAAACCAAATTTTGGGCCCGGGAGTCGGTTACGCGTAGGGAAGGTATTAGCACCCTACAGCGCCCGCCCAAAGGCGGTACCTTTAATTAAATTTGCAAAAGAGATGTGTTTATTTTAAATATTTATTTTTCCCAAAAGTAAGAACATAATTTGAACAAATATATTTTTGAGTGAAAAGGACCCGACAAGGATTAACCTTGGTCCTACGTATTCTCATTAAAAATGAAAAATCAGGGCTACGTAGTTCTTTATAAAATTATTTGAAAATGATTTGGAAAACCTTTTGATTGTTGTGAAGTGATCCTGACAAGGACTTGTCCTACTCCTACGTATCTCCATTCACAATGGAGAATCAAGGATCACATAGTTCTTGATAAAACTTGATTAGAATATTTAATTTTTAAAGCTGTCTTTTGACATTTTTGAAAATGAGTGTCATGCGACGCGTGCGGCCGGATTGACACAAAAATCTTTTTTTATATATTGTATTTTTTTCAAGTGTCGTGTGATGCGAGCAGTCAATTAGACACCAAAATATTTTTATAATTTTTATTTAAACAGAAGTATCGTGCGACGCGAGTGGTCGATAAGATACCAAAACTATTTTTATAATTTTTATTTAAAAAGAAGTGTCGTGCGACGCGAACGGTCGATTAGACATCAAACACCTCTTTATAACTTTTTTATTGATAAGAAAGAGAGTGCCATGTGACGCGAACGGTCAATTAGACACCAAAAACATTTTTAATATTTTTGCATTTTAAAAAAAAGTGTTGTACCACGCGAGCGGCCGATTAGACACCAAAATAATTTTTATATTTTTATATTTTTAAAAGAAGTGTCATGTGACGCGAACGATCAATTAGACACCAAAAACAATTTTTAATATTTTTGCATTTTAAAAGAAAGTGTCGTACGACGCGAGCGGCCGATTAGACACCAAAACAAAGAATAAAGAAAATAATTTTAAATTTTTATTTATTCTTATTTTTTAAAATTATTTTAATTTTTATTTCAATTTAAAATATTTTTATTATTTTTTGAAAATGACGTGATTGAAATTTACTTAAAAAATGCGGAAACGTGATACATAAAGAAAAATGCGGGGTGCATAAAGTAAACACGGGGTGCATTAAAGTAAAATGCGGGGTGCATAAAGTAAAGTAAATCATTATATCTAAGAAGAAAATAAAGGAAATGGGTGTGTGCTTAGTGAAAACGCATGTACGTAAAATAAACTAAAACATAATGAAAGGGGTGTGGGGTTATTACATTGGGGAGTGCATGAAGCAAATAAATAAACAAAATCCAATATTAAAAGTAAGGGTGCATAAACTGAAATCTGGAGGTGTGTGAAGAAACAACTTAAATATGCTAACCTTAATTAAAACAGAGGTGGTGCGTGAATGAATTATAGTGGTGCATGAAGTAAAAACTTAACTCTGCTAACTTTAATAAAAGAAGAGGAGGTGCGTGAATGAACTATGGTGATGCAAGAAGTCAAAACTTAAACAAACCCTAAAGCCATATATAAAAAACGCAACTCTTACTTCGTCTCCTACCCCCCGCGGCCACCACCCAAACACAATGACCGTCCCTGTTCGAGACCCACAAGCGCACCACCACCGGCGGCGAACGGCCAACAACGACGGCGAACGGCCAACAACGGCGGCAACCCCTAATGCCATCAAATGACGTTACCAACTCCAACACCTTCTCACATCGCATCACCCCAGAATCAAACACTGGTTCAACCGTGGCTTGCTATCTCTCTTGTCGTGACCACCACAGCAACGCCGGTGACCACCGCGAACCAACACTTACTAAAGCCGACACCAACATTACACTTCCCAGAATAACAATGTTCACCGCTGAATTTTATTTTCCAGTGACAAATCCCCTCCTTTCTACTTCTTTCTATTTCATTATTTAATTGATTTGCATTGTAAAAAAAAAGAACAGAGAAGTATTTTTGTGATATGAAACTGTTTCAATTATTTTTATCGGCATATAATCAATCAATCAAAAGCCTCAACTCAGAACATCATACAACATTCAAAAGGTTTGAAGATAGAAAATGCGTACCGCTTTTGCAATTCTGCCTTTGATTCCAAAAATTGTTGGTTTACCAATTGGTTCTCTTTTGTTGCAATTCCGAATTCAATGATTTCAATAAAAAAGTTGCATAGCCATGGTGCCAAAAAAATGCAGAGAATACTTTTATGATGAAATTAACGTGTGTGTGTGGTAATCCCCTGGTTCTTGTGTTAACTTCATTAGCAGATGGGGTGGACAGCAGTTGGAAGAAGTTGGGATAGAAGAAAAAAATTGTTCCCTCCAATCCATAATTTTTATTTTTAATTTTTAATTTCTGAATTTATTAATTAATAAAAAACGAAAATATATTTTTTAATTATATATATATATAAAAACAAAAAGATTATTTTACTTAACGTTTAAAAACATAAATTAAAAATCTTTTATTATTTAACTTTTATTTATTATTATTTTTTTAACAATTTATTATTTTTTATCTTCTTTTTTTTATGTAACACTTATTTTTGAATATATATATATATATATATATATTATTTTATTTTATTTTATTTTTATTATTGTTATTTTATTTTATATACATTTTATTTTATATTTTTTATATTTTTTTATATATTTTTTATTTTTAAAACAACATTATTTGCCCGGACGAAATTGGGTGTTGACAGTTGCCCCTCTTTTCTTAGATCTTACTAGATGATACGAAAAATTAGTCATTTTCATATCATCAAAGTAAAATATAAGAAATGACAGAAACACTAATTTCATCTGGGCTCTAGAAAGAAAACACATCAATGCAAAACATTTAAGAAAAACAATGATCATTCCATCGAAGAGGGTCTTGATATGAAAGATCGATGACCAGTGCATTTGCAAAGGGCCTCGATATGAAAGATCGATGACCAGTACCTTTGTAGAGGGTCTCAATATGAAAACATATGAAAATCAATGACCATTCCATCGAAGAGGGTCTTGATATGAAAGATCGATGACCATTGCATTTGCAGAGGGCCTCGATATGAAAGATCGATGACCAGTACCTTTGTAGAGGGCCTCGATATGAAAACATATGAAAATCAATGACCATTCCATCGAAGAGGGTCTTGATATGAAAGATCGATGACCATTGCATTTGCAGAGGGCCTCGATATGAAAGATCGATGACCAATACCTTTGTAGAAGGCCTCGATATGAAAGATCGATGACCAGTACCTTTGTAGAGGGCCTCGATATATATATAAAAAGTAATTTGAGAGTATGATATCCTAATTTACAAAATATGAATGCATGTTATGCATGAATCACCTAGAACCTTTGTCTCTTCATTTTTCTTTTCTTTTCATCCTTAATCATTCATTTTTCATCATCATTTTTCCTTCATTTTTCATTTCATTTTTTCATTTCATTCCTTATTTTTCTCTCTTTTTTTCCTCATTTTATCATCATTTTTTTTAAGAAGACACATGTCTTTATAATTATTTGCTTTTGCAGCCATCAAATTCAATGCATGCTCATAATTTGTTTTTTCACATTATCACCTCACACTCTATATCAGAATCACGAGGAATTAGGCAAATCTTTGCGCGGAATGAGAGCACCGTATACCTTACATTCTCTTTCTTGATGCACGATACATCTCATGTATGTTTGAACCCATGGATAGGTGTTACAAAGCTGATGCAATCTTGTGTCAGCAACGTGTTTCAAAAACTTGTACCGAAAAAGGATTGCCTCACTTTAAAACTTTTGACTAAATTTAAGAACTAACTGAGTTTTTGCCTTTTTCTTTTCTCTCTTTCCTTTTTTCAATATGTTTCATCAACCAAATTTTTATTTCTAAGTTATTACCATGAACAAAATTTGACAGACATTTTTCAATCAGTATGGACTTTAACTAGCTTGTAACGTGGCCCGGGCTTAAGGGTGTTGACAAAAATAGATATTAAAGGCCCAAATAAAATATTAGTGGCTTTTACATTTTGTAACAAAGATCGTTTTGCAAGATTATCGCTTCGGCTATCACCTAGGGTCTTTGAACTTTTAAAGTTCTCATCATTCTTAACTTTCCCTTTTCAAGTTCTTTTTTCGCCATCACTTTATGACTTTCTTTGAATTTTCAACTTTTGGCCTTTTCTATTGAAATACTTTTTTCACTTTATTGAGTCCCTTTAATAGCCTTGCAATTCTTGACATGTTGATGATCCTTATTCAGGGGTATTTTGGGAAACAGATTATTATTTTTTGGCTAAAAGAGGGTACAATGGAAACATATCTTTAAATCATTTTTTTTGGATGAGAAAAAGATGGCCACATATCATTTTAAATCTTGACTGCCCTATCCTCTTCAAAGAGTTAACTCAGTGACAAAAATAAATGGCATCAGACACATATCACTGTTTATTTTTGTTTGCGTGTATAACTCTCTTTTTCTTCTCCCTCTCTCTCTCTCTCTCTCTTTCTTTTCACTTTTTTTTTAACTTAGAACAGCCTTTTTAGTCAAACAGGGTTATCAAAAATGTGCCCCAGCATACTATTTATATTCTCTTTTCTTTTGGCAAATCCTTTATCTTAGGGAAATCTTCATGAATTGGGGAATTTCAAACAACATGAGTGTAAAAATGCTTCAAAATAGGAAGTATTTGATCCGCTACCCTCAATGCCACAAAAGATAGACGAACCATACCTCCTCACTTTGATTAACTCTCTCTTCACTTTCTTTCACCTCTTCTAGCGATGCATTGTATTTGTAACTGCATAGTCAAACAATTTTGACTTGTGATCTTCTCTATTTATTTTGCTCACTTCCATGACACCCTTCAAGAACCATTTTGGGCTATACTGAATGACTTGTACTTCGTGATTTAAACCCATGGTA
>Ga0214545_1004664_pt1 | contig 25481 bp, 11 predicted proteins | sample CNSS4metaG_FD_160064 | JGI IMG/M metagenome (GOLD analysis project Ga0214545, IMG submission 160064) | Root nodule microbial communities from cowpea collected in UCLA plant growth center, Los Angeles, California, USA - CNSS4 | ecosystem: Host-associated > Plants > Roots > Nodule | place: USA... | reverse complement strand
AAGCGTCTAAGGCCATTATCCTGCCAAAGACTAGGGCCTCCCGCTACTCTCACCACTTGGGTCAGTGTGCTCTACTTGAGACTCACTGACCTTTTAGAGTTTCGGGATGCGATCCTTACTTGAATCCATATCTTAATATATACACTACACGCCACCATAAAGTCTCCCCACGAGACTCATGGAATTACGCCTACCACACCAAATTTATGTTTCATACCACATCCACCACCTTTATCTTGAACATCAAATTCTCATGCAAGTTCTCCACCAACCAACCAAACAAAATCCATGTGTTATTCATGCCAACATACAAATTTTTAGTTCATAAGATTCATACAACCACATAAACATATTCACATGTTTTAGGTTTTGAAAGAAAGGGGTAAATAAATAAATCACAAAATTCACCCATCAAACAAAGAGAGAAAACAGAATTGGAACCACCCGCTGTAGCAGCCTTGCTCAAGCTAGGAGTAGTCGCCCAGGCGAGAGAAGCTGTCTCACTCAGGCGACTGGCTCTCGCTTAGGCGAGCCTACAACATTGGGTCCTGGAAGGTTTCACGATTTCTCGCTCAGGCGACGCTGTCTCGCTTGAGCGAGCTGGCCTGTCGCCCAAAAATGCAGCCCCTCGCCTGGGCGAGTGCTCGAGGCAGAACCAGGGTGAGCATTCTGATACTCTCGCCTAGGCGAGACGAGCTCGCTTGGGCGAGAATAGCAGAGTTCACCACTGTCAACCCACATGCAATGGCGGAAACAGCTCAGATCCACTCCCAAATTCACATGCAACTCCATTTCATTCAACAAAAGCACACCACACACGCATAAAAACATACAACGACCAAAAACAGCTAATAGTGATTTAAAACCAAAGAATCTAGCTCCCTTACCTTTTTTTAAGCGCTAGCAAACACAACGGGTTCACACCACCGAACACCACAGCTTCAGAAACTACTACAATGAGCTGCAACCACAAAACCAGGACCAAACAAGGGTACGGAGTTAGATCCCCACCAAACTCATGTGCCCAACAACGGAAGAAAGGGAAAGACCAAGGGAGTTCCCAGATTTTACTTACTTGAATGCCCAAAACGAACTTAGCTAGTTCGAAGGGGGAGATTCACCGTGCCCTAGCAGAGGACTTCAACTTTCGTAGAGAGATTGAGGGAAGACTGACTTTCTGAAAACAAGTGATGTGAAACTGTGAGGGGGATTTGGCAGGGTAGGGTGCCCTTCAGAGGACTGCCCTTGGGCCTACGAAGGGCCAGGTCCAAACCTCTGGGATAGAAAAGAAAAAGGGCTTACAGAATACATTATTTTTCTCCAAAATTAAAAATAATCGTTCTTTTAATTAAAAAATAACTATACCCACGTTTTCTACACAGATCATCTTAAAAATTCATTTTAAAAACAATTGTAATAGATTTAAAATATTTTTTTAGGTGTTTATCCAATTAATACTAAATTAAATGCTTCCAAATAAAATATCATATTTAAATCTTAAAAATCTAAGTGTGAATTGAAAATTTATATTAGTTCTAAATAAAAAAATGAATAATATATAAAAAAAAACGCTCGTAAATATTAAGTCTGAATATTGTATATTAGAGGTGGTATTAAATCTTTTATAAAAACAATCATAGATTAATTTTTCCACTTTGTTCCAATAGAAAGATTTTCCAACACATTTTAAAATTGAAAAGTGATTTATGAGTTTTTAAAATTTAAAAAAAGCGACTGAAAATGCTTTTTACTATCTTTTTGTAACTAAATATAATTTATAACTATAGAATTGTAAAGACTCTTAGTTTGAGGACTAATTTAGAGTAGATATATGCTGGTTGGCAGAATATTTGAGTGACTTTTAGCTAAGAAAGAAAAGAATACATTGGATGATGATTGTAGCACAAAGATTCTTGCGAACCACTCTGAATTAAAAAGAAAAAGAAAAGCTCAATCCAAGATGAAGAAGAAGAAGAAATGGTATTTTAAAGAGATCCTAACAATTTATCTATTAAGCAGCCAAAGGCAATAACAAGACTCCAAAAGTCTTTCGGCAAAGTGAGTTTTGAATCGTAATCTTAAAGAAATGGTCGGTTTGTTATTTTCAAGGACAAAATCTTTGTCGTGTTTCACTCTATACTGCTAATTAACACCTTACTTTCTATAGCCCATCCAATTCAGACCGACCAAATGATGTCACCAACACTTGTTGCAGAGTCAAAAATTTCATTCATTCCTTCCTTCTTTCTCTGTCTGCAATTTTATCCAAAACAGTAGTAACTGATAAACATCATCCAAAAACACTTTCAAATTCTTCTTCTACTTTTCTCATGCATTATTTCATCATATCAGGTACATTGCATTCTTTTGAATCACTGACACACAATCTTATTACACCATTTCAGAACTCTCACCACATTAAAAAATGTTTCACATTTCTTTATTAGTTCACACTATGTTGGACAGCAAAAATAAAACAATAACACTACTGGTAGATGATGTAAAAAATGAATGTTACACACAGAATGACAGATAAAGTGTAGATGAAAAAAAAAACTGTAAATTATGTATTTTTACATTGCATGAACTTGTGTTAATTTTAATTACTTAAGACCAATTTACTTTCTTTAATTTTGGACTAGTCTATCCATGCTTTGAGAGTGATATTTACACTGAATTTGGGTCATCTGCTGGTACCACCTAGATTAGTCTGGGCTGAATAATTATGACACCAACAATGGTCCAGCCCATCGGGCCAATATCTTATTATTGAAACTTGTTAATTTCCAAAATTTTTGTGGCTTTTACTTACTGCAACTCCACAATTGCTACATGCACCTCCATAAACTTTTAAAATTACCATTTTATCCTTCGAAAACAAAGTGACTTCCGGAATATATATTTCAGTAACTTTCTGGAACGGGCTTTCGCAAATTTCACAATAAAATTTCAAAAAGAATTTCTAAAACAATTTTTGGAGTTAGATTTCCGGAATGCGTAAAATACATTTAGGAAAAGTTTTTCTATCATAGGATTTTTGAAACAATTTTTTTAGAACACATATAATGTCTTTTGGAATGAGGTTTTTGTATGAAAAATGTTTGGGAAAAATATTTTCAAGACATATAAAATATTTTCCAAAATATTCTTTTTTTCACATTTTTTCTATTCCGTTGTAGCGTTAGCGTTATTCCTCTCTTCATCTTTCTCTGCAGCAGCAGTCACCATGCAAGCAGCAACAACTGCGATAATGATGTTTTGATGTTATTGTGGGGGTTCAGTTAGTAATTTTGGGGTTGCAGGAAGCAATATCCCATGTTGTGCTTCTGGGTATTTGGTTTGGGTTATGTAATAGGCTTTACTAATTAATTATTTATTGTGGCAAGATATACATCATGGCCTTATACATAAAAACAAAATACAAGTAATGGGAAATTAATAATAGTCGAAAATTTCACATCTTTCTCTTGAACCCTCTCAAATATGTTGATAGCTTCGTGTACAAAGCCACATTTAAAATACATATCAACAAGAGTCGTTCCAAGAAGCGCATCCAGTTATAGTTTCTGCTCTTCAACAAATCTATCTGTGACCAACTACTTGAATAGATCCATATTCAATGCAAGGTAGAAGAATTAGGCTTCATTCCTTGAAAACTCATTTGCTTGAGTAAAGTCATTGCTTCCAGAAGACATGTTTTTTTTCTGTAACACTGTCAAAAACTTGTCGTGCCAGATAGATATGACCTGTCTTTGCATAAAGATCAATCAATGCAGTAATGACATTCAAATTAGCTAAATCCAATTTTGATGCAGACTTGCCTATGTCACCAGGACCTGACAAAACACTCAACCAAACACATTTTCCAAAACAAGGCTGAGAAACAGAAAGACCCCCACCCATCAAAGTGTTACACGACACCAACTCTTTTTCACTCAAGAAATTCATCAAAAACCTTAAGTGCATCTTCAATTCGTAGCAAACACAATACAGATCCTAAACCGCATTCTTTACATCAAAAAGTCCCTAATCCCAGACTTCACAGCGACCCCATGGATTCCTTCACCAATCCCAACCCATATTATAAATTTTTTACTTTTTTTTTTTCTCTAAATTGAATAACACTCTTCAAGGGAGCCAAATCTTGATAGAATTAGTGATATCTTGAAATTATATTCGTTGCAGTGGCAACCGGTAACTAATAGTAAAGAAGTCTTGTATTGACTAACAACAATTTGAAAAATGACAAACAATCCAAATATTATGAGGTTTGAAAAGGAAGTTATGTTCTTGAATGAATCTACTCTGATTTTTCATACGAATAAAAAAAAAATTAATATAATATATATATATATATATATATATATATATATATATATAAATATGAACTCAACGCTATGGTATTTTAGTAAGTAGTTCATTATTGCTCAAGTATTTCATCGTAGATAACAAAATAAAGCAGTTAAAGTAATATAAAAAGGAGAAAAAAAAACAAACATGCATGATAATTTGGCAGTGACAAGCTATTTTCTATGGGTATCCAAAGTAATGGCAATGGAGACACTTGAAGTATATATATTAAAGGTGTTTGAGATGCTGAAAACATGGTTATGTGTAAATTTTTTATAAGTTTGGAAAATGGAAAAAGGTTTGCACATTATCCATCTTCTTTTAAGTCAATGTTGAAAGCTACTACACATTACAAGTTTTTAGATGAATATGACATTTATCACCATTGCCCCCTGATATTTGAGCACTGCCATGTAGAAGTTCAAAAAAGGTGATAGATTGATCTAGCGCTGTGTAAAACTACAGTTGAAGATATCACAAATAATAGAAATCCCGAACACAGAAAGTAGACAAAATGATTTGATTATTATTGAGTATTATTGAGGTATGAGTGGGTGTGTTAGCAACCTGGCAAAAGAAAGAGACTCTGAAATAGCGTATATAGCCTTAAGAATAGAAGTATCACATTTTTTTCAGGTCCATAATAGACGAGCACTTCACATGCAGAAGTTAAATTCCATGGGACCCCTGTTTGGGGATACGTCTTATTATACTTTAATCATTTCACTAAAAGCCCAAAAACTGTTGCCACATCACATGTCTTCGAGATACAGTTTCAAATAAGAATGTTCAACTCCAACACAAATATTCTTGGTGGATTCTTTGAAAATTGTCCCTTTTCATGCCCCAAAAGAAAAAAAAGAAGATATACTTAATGGTCAGCATTCATAATTTGAGGGCTTCATGTGTACCACGTTAGCTTATGTCGAAGAGCATCGCTTTTTCATATGGCTGAGGTTTGATTATCCCTCTTTAAGACTAGGAAAACAGAAGGTCCAAAGAGAGAAGAAAATTAATTAAACAACAAAGAAACTATTTTTAAAGGCACCTTTGGGAATGACCCTATGATGAGGCTTATTTGGCAGAGGGAATAAAGGAGAACCGCCCCACTCTCCTCTCGAAGATAATAGAAACAAACAAAGCCTTATCTTTCTGTATTATAATAAGGTTATGAACAGATTTTGTTATTAATCTTTATAACAGAGCGTTCTCAAGATTGCAAAAGTGGAAAAAGTGAGAAGGAATCATAATCTTACGACATGTTATTCTTAAAAAATGTACCTCTTTTAAAAATGTACCCCCATCAAATATAATAATATCAGGACATACTATAAATATAAATACTCAAGGGTCCTGAATGAATTCCACGTCTTAGCAACCAATAAGGGTAGCCTCTAGTTTTTCTTCCAGGACCAGTCATTTATTCACCTTTTCACCAATGAAATTAAAAAGTAGGAAATTTTAACTTTTGGTTATGTAGCCTTGTATACTAAGCTCACGTAAAGTTGAAAACTTACATAGATTATCTTACACTGTTTAATAGTTAAAAATAATGATAATATATAGATTATCTTCTCACTTGCCATGTTATCTTTCAGGATAAAACTATGACAGAGTTCTTTCTTCATAGAACCATTGAAACTTGCTTCATGAATGATTGATCTTACGTTATTTCAAGAATGATTATAAAACCATAAAACTCTTTTGTACAACAAAAAAAAAAAAAGAATTGATGACGTTGGAATAGTTTTAAATTTTATGAAATAGGGAGCTTTATGATCTTTGTGATTTTAAGGAATATAGTCGTATCCAGTAAGCAAACAAAAGGGAAATAAACTTTACATAAGCGACATACAACATATATTTGGTATCTGATAATCAAAGCAAATAAACTGAAACTAGAATTTATTCTTCTACATAATCTTGCATCGAAAGAATGAGATGGCTTTTGTCCATTGTCTACCTAAAATAATAAGTTCAGTTTCTGGTCACCGCCACATGCATGCTAGTTGCTAGAATGTGACTACTGACTAATGGTGGTGTAAGTGAACGTAAGCATAGCCACTTGATTAAGACGTTGAGAATTACACCATTTTCAACCCTTCACAATTCCTTTCCTCATGTGTTCTATCATTGGTTTTGCTACTCAATTGTTTGCAGAGTGTTGGTAGGTCTCTATTTTCCTCAAAATAGTACCTTCAACTTTCGAACTTCAGATTCCATAATGCCTTTGTTCAGGGGTGAATCTCTTTGGTCACTTGAAGGAAGAAAAATCCCAACTGTACTTAATGAGGATAGTGACATGAATTTCACATAGGGATATTCTTCACCCGTAAAGGGTTGAAATCAGTACACACACAAGCATCCAGTTCACAAAGCTTTTGCATTTCCATGGTGCTACTACCTGTTTCATGGTTAAAGAGAAGGAACAAAATTTATCAATACAAATAATTGGGTTGAAATTGTATTATAAGCTAAGTAACTTGATGATCAAAGGTTTTAGTTTTACCTTAACCCTAGCGGCAGAGGAAGCAAAAGAAACAGAAGAGGAGGAGGAAGTTGATGCTGACGAGGTTGCAAGAGCAGACAAGCCAACATTGTACGTCATGGATTCATCGGGCCGAAAAAGACCATAATTTCGTTCCGAGGTTGGTCCAGGCTTCAAGTCTTCATTAAACAACGCAAACAAGTACACGTCCAACCTCATTCTAGGATTCAAAGGTGTCCCTTCACCTGCCATTTGCCTTCTCAGTAAATTCCTGTTGTAAGTTGCAGCATTCATTGGCGTGGCACCAACCTCATCAGCGTCTCCCTTGGATGGCCAACCAGTCTCGGAGACCCTAACCTCTATCCCCTTGAAGCCCATTTTAGCGATGGCAAACGAAACAGCATCCACCATAGCATAAAGCATGTTATCATAGTGGAGATTGGTGTAAGGGTCAACCATTCCTGCATTGGGATTGAACAACACATAGTTCAAAGGAATCCCATTAGGACTGTCCTTGTAAGCAAAGTAGGGATAGGCATTGATCCAGAAGGGGGACTTGGAGGTTGACAAGAAGCTCAAAAACTGGTACATGATCCCAGAGATTTCACTTTGGAAACTACCAGATGAAGGAGGGTACGAGGAAGCAAGCACTGCCAGAGAACTAGGTGTTGAAACTTTGATGTTTGAGTAGCCTAACTGAGATAGAGCATTGTGAATGTTCACTACCGCTGGCACAAGGTGCTGAATAAGAGTGGTGTCATCATCAGTGAAGACCTCATTCCCAACCTGAACCCCTGTGATCTTTGTCTCTGGTAGGTACGGTATGATGTGGCTGTTCACCCATTGAGCTGCTTGTTGAGGATCATCCAACTGGCTTAGTATTTCGTTTTCCACTGTCACGATGATTTCAATGTTTGAGTTGGCAAAAGAACTCAAAATCTGAGGATTGGTATCGTAGATTCTTGTTTTTGTGAGATTAAGGGTGCTCAACAGTTCAAGGACTTTGTCTGGTGGTGGCAAATTGTTAGCCACTTGACCATAGTTGATTCCAAAAGACTCAACACCTACAAAAACTCCAATACCTGTGATGATGGCACAATCAACCAAAAAATGTCAGCAATATTACTCAATGTTATCATTAGCTAACGATTATAATTACAAGTACACAAAAGGGTATGCAAAAACAGAAAGATGTATAGAAAAATAGAGCAAACAGGGTACCTGCTGAGAGGAAAACTGCAAGAAAGGCATAGCTGATAGCGAAATTTCGGATGAAAGTTGCCATTGTGAGGAAGGAAGAGAGTCTAGGATTGTGGAAGAGATATAGAGGTATTATTATAAGGGGGAGGAATTCCTTTCTTTTCTTGTTTGAATATTTTGGAGGAAAAGAGAGACAAGGTAAATGAGAGGATTTGTGTTTGGTTGAGTTAGCTTGCCTTAGTAGTATTGCTATTGCATTTGCCATTACCCTGGGGGCTTTTTCTGGTTTGGCTTGGTTTCCTTATTTATATATTCTTAATGATGCATATTTCTTTTCGCCTGGGTTGTCTCTTTCCAACCCATGCCAACTTCCATTTAACCCACTTTCTTCTGACAAAAGCAAAACAAATCCCACTGCTTGGTTAAATATTAGAGCCTTTATGGCAAGTCATTGCATATTCCCAAAAATTCAGATAAGGTGAAATTTAGAGGACTTTAATCATAACGGATTCTGTTTTAAACAAATGTATATTTATGTGTACATCTTTTTTATTATGCCAGTGTCGGAGACAAACAACCTTGGATCTCTGATATACACATAGGATCATACTAAATATATTTTATTGAGAAAGGGATTAGATACTTAATTTGTAAGTGATCACATGCACAAAATTTGGACTATATATGTCAGACAACGATAATTATTTAGCATTAGTAAGTACTGGTTTGAGTGAATTGGTATTATTTATGAAATGATATATACCTTCCAAAAAACTTTGAGCTGAAAAGGAGGGGGACAGAATGAGAAGCGTACCTGTATACATGAGGTGGAAGGTACATTATTTATTTTCTGGTTGAAGTGTCATAATATGTTAGATCTAAATCAACAGAAAGTAGTGGGAAATGTGCGTGTCATTGCTTAGAAAAACCTTGTCTGGTCGGTGAGTTGTTTGGGACTTTTCTGGGTTCATCCATAGATTTCTGTAACATGCATATATAATGCTTTAGGAGTCATGGTCAGAGAGCCCTCCTTCTGTTTTTCATTGAATGAGTTCGATTTCGACAAAATAGGTGGTCAAATTAATCAAATGAAAACAAGTGTTCATGTTCTCTTCCACAAAAAAATCTTGTTCGGATCAGACAACCACCCTAGCAAAAAGTTTTCTGCCCCTCTGTTGTAGAGATCGCAATAATTAGCCTTGTGGATCCGTTTCCTGTTCCATGAAAAAACCAAAGGATACAATAAACCAATACATACTGTGTTACATACTCAAAAGTATATGCATGAGTTTTGCTATCAGATACTTCTTTAATGACAGAAAAAATGAACTCCGAGGCAGCAGGTCATAGGATTCTGTTATTTCCAGTACTTTAACCGATGAAATATGATGTATTCAAAACGTATTAAATAGTGTGTTTTTAGTATTTTTCAAATATACGTGATTGTAAGAACCTAAGAAAAGTTAAGATTGAGTATATGATGCGCACATATGCACGTGTGTTTATGTTTGTATAGTTTTGTAATTCGGAAGAAAGTCCTAATCCTTGTTACAGCTTTTGTCTGTATAAGAAAAAAGATCCTGGATATTTTTTGGTATAAAGATTCGTATGACATGACATTATAAACTTAAACCATTTTCATTAGTCTCTCCTTAAGTAAAGCAAAGTATATTGTAATTAATTGTTCCCTGATACGTGTAAGATATATTAAGGATAAGTATAGTTTATGAAGAGATTTAATAATATATTGTGTGAAGTATGGTATCCACATGGACTACATAAGTGCAGGATTTGTAAGCTTTTTAGTTATTTGGACGAACTAATTTGACTAATTGTCAAGATCAATTAAAGCTAAAAGACAAAACATAACAAGAACGTTAGAAATGCAAAGAGAACTTAGGAATGATTAGATCTAAAGCAAGCTTTGAATTCCACTTGCATGCGATAGACTAGATTCCTCCCTCATTAATGAGGGAAAACTCTTTCTCTTCAAAAGTCAGTTACCTCCAATAATGCTATAATCAAACACGTCATTATCATTTACTTATTTATAATATTAGGTTGTGTTATTTTGAGAGAAAGAATTAGAAGGAGCAAGTTTTTAAAATTTTTGACTAAATTAAGCGATGTAACGTGTTAAAAAAAATTTAACAGATAAACAAGTTAGATTATGAAAATGTTCCAATTATTATAATATAAAATTGTATATAAATGATTTAGAATTATTTTTATAAATTTTATGAAATGATTGAAAATTTTAATAAAAAAATTATTTATAAAAAATAAATAATACAATATATTTTGTATGAAAATAAATTTAATATATAAGGTGAAAAATAATTTATTTACGTATTTTTTAATAGTAATTTTATAAGTAATAAATCTTTATTATAATCATAATAAATTATTATTTGTGTTACTAATTTTTATTATGTTGTTCTTTTAAAATAAAGAGAATGAATATCTTCTAATTTCACTATGGATAGTAGAATTGAATTTTCAATAAATTCTCATAATTACTTTCTTCTATCATCACTTCCAAAAGAACATGTTAGTCACTCGTTAGTCATCACTTCTTATTTCTTATAAATAAGACATTCATCCAAAATAATATATTGTAAAAAATTTTAAAAAGTCCATCTAAAATATTTTAACAAACATTAATTCTTTGTATCATAAAGAAATAAAAAAATTATCCTAATGGAATAAAAAGGCAAAGGTATAAATTAAAATAGTTGAAAATGTGGAACAATTCAACAAATAGGCCGTGATATTATATGAGTTTGAGCGACTTGTTTTCGGACTGCGAATTAATATCCGCGACCAGACATGGTCCTAAAACTTAGAGATCGCATCTCAATTATCTGAAAATGAATACTTTTCACTGTTTGTATCTTATCCTGTATACAGATTATTAGATAATATATGTCAAGTAGTTGAAGACAATTTTAGGTGAAAATTATAAGAATTAAATAACTAAAAAATCCACTGAAATTCTCAAAATTAACGCAGAAGTTTATCATTCCAAATCCAACCAAAAACAAAAAGTAAGTGCAAAAAGTACCGATGAGAGTTTCATTGCATCTTTCTAATAAAACAACTCTACTTATATTTAATAATTAAATTGTTAAATTAAAAAAAACATCAATATTCGAAAATAAAAATCATCTCTGTATCTAGGAATATTATTCTGATGATTGATTTCTGTTAACTTTTTCATTTGAACTCTTTGATCTAAAGATTTTGTATTTAATGACAACGGGACCAATAGAAGTTAAAAAGATTGAACTAAACTAAAAGTCTTCCAATATATGTGGTAGTTATTATATTTTACTAATCTTTCAAATTATTTAACATAGTAAATGTTTCTTTTCTGCATGCTTTAGACTTTCCATCCAATTGCGTTGTGTGTAATCCAAGGTAACGTGGCAAAACTTCTTTTCTATTTTGTGGTGTCAAGTGATACCATTTGTAGTTTAATCAGCCTAACCATATTAACAACGGATAACTACAGAACATAAACCCTCATAAATATCTTATTCATCAGCTTAAGCTTACATTTAAATATGTTAGTTTGATATTAATACAAAATCATTTTGTAATAAAATTTATGATTAAATATATTTTTTATCCTTAATTTTAAGTGATTTTTTTTAAAATTTAATTTATTTTAGCCTTTCAATTTTAGAATTACATAATTGTCAAAATAATATAAATAATTTAAATATTATCAAAAAACGTGTTTAAAATATCAGATAAATATATCACTGACGTAACATATTAAAATTGATAACAAGATTTAAGCAGATAATATCATCTTATCACAATTTCACCACTAGTTCAAAGAACTTTCAACAAATACTCAACTGAAAAGGGTTCTGCATTCCTATAATAGTGAAAGTGTTTACGAGATTACTACTAGAAAGTTGATCAGTTATGAGAATTATCAACCATAGCTTATGTGAATGGATCCATAGCCATGGTTTTTCCCACCACACTTTATTGTGTACATTCAGTGTTGATGAGGAAGAGTGGAAAAGTTGCTGTGAAAAAATGCACTTTACTTACGAATGGCATCACCCCAGCCACTAGCCATAACTTGCATTGCATGTGATCTCACTGTTACAAAAAGATAAAAAAAAGAAAGGCTTACGTGCTCTAAAGCTCCTTTCATATAAAGCACCTACCTTCTCTTTATCAAAATTAACTAAAATTTCATGGATACTTGATGTTTAAGGATTTCTAAATTAATATAAAAAAAATGTCAACAAACTTTGACCCTGAAACTACTCTCCCTTCACACAAAAATTGTTGTTGTCATATTTGATTGGAAAACTCTTTGAAAATATATATTGTTTTTGTTCGTGTAAAATTAAGTAATTTGTCAATTAACTTTATTTTACTCAAAAATATATTCAAGTTGTATTAAATAATTTGTTTGTTTGTTGATCATGAGTGGTACCTTTTTTTTTTCCTTGATGCATGTAATGGAATATGAATATGCATGTGTAGGAGAATATTGAAAGTGGTTATTTTTTTTTGTAAAGATCATGGCTTTTGTTGAAGGACAATTTAATATTTGTTGCAAAGGTAGAGGGGTATGGTGGGTGTGTTATAGGCATACTAAAAAGATAGTTTTAAAGCACATCACATGTTTGTGTTTGCACAAAGACAACTTAAGTCACGCCCTATGTTACAAAAGCCATTCATTTCAATTTATTATCTCTTAATCTAGGGATAAAGCTTGGTGCTATATTTCCATGATTTTTTTTTTCAAAAATCGATATTTTGCTTAATAACCATTGTCCTAAATTAAATAACATTATTGCACCTAATTTAATTCTTAAATTAATGCTTCCTTAAACGTAACTTGATTAAAAAAAGTTAATGATTCAAGATGTTTGGCACCAATTACAAGCACGGAAAATGAGGGATTGGAGTATTATAAAACTATATATACTTTGTTTTGTATTTATTGACGAAAAATATGTAATTGCCGTCTTCTCTTCAAAGGGAAGATTTCATGATAAGAAGAAAATTTTCATAATTTTTGTATTACATCTCACACAAAATGGATAATTATATTTTATCTTTTACGAGAGAAAATATTTGTATACTAAATACTTCTTTTTATTCAAGAGTAAGCAAAACAGAAAGAACTCAAGTTTTCTCTTTCCTTTTTATTATTATTATTATTATTTTTGCTTCTTTTAATGTCGACAATATAAAAATGTGCTAATTTTAATTATTTTTTCCTCTCGCTCACTTCCTCCGGACTTTTTTTTTTTCGTATACCGTTTTTTTTATTTACCTAAATAACCCAAGTACCCTTTTATTTGGTTAAATATACCGAAAACCTATTTATTGCTGAGAAATTAATTATTGGTCAAGAGAATTTTCGCCTTCCTTTTTTTTCACATCCAATGATCCCAATTCCGAAAGTATGTATTGTTATAATCACGAATACCTTGGGCCGAATTAATACAATTGCTGGACCCTTGCATTTGGGCTCAATCAAATTACAGCTTTCTCTACAGTACGATTTGGGCTTCTTGACTTCATTAAAAGGATTCTTAAGCCCAACCCATAGACTCAGTGGAGCTTGAACTTGGGTCGGCACTCACCTCTGAAGTTTTATTCTCACCCTTACCCCTTTTCTCTTAAGTTCACTACTTACCTTTTTAATTAAATAGTTGATGTAAATTTTTTTAATTCTTTTCAAGTTTGGTTTTTTAAAATATATGTATATATTTTAAAGCACATATAAGATATTTTAATTTTTATCTTAAAAAAAATATTAACGGATCAACGGATTAAAAACTTTAACCTATGCTAATTTTTGACTGATAAATCAAATCATCCCGATACTTATTTTACCATCTCTAATTTTTTTATATATAAAGATAAACATTTTTTTTTACTGCAAATTTGAAACAACTTTTCCTTCTGATAAATATCAATTGTGGATATTAACACCTATATGACCTAAATCAGAATGATTGTCATTGTCGGTGTGAAAAATAATACATTAAGAATACATGTGCAAGTATCAAACCATTCATAATAAAAATCTAATACGGAATGGGTCTAAGATAACATAAAAAAATACATACATAATCTTAAAGTCCATAAAATGAATGTTGTCAAGTCTTCCTTCAACAGGTACACCTTGTAAAAATATTTAACTATGTAAGTGTCAACAATGGAGTAAATTTGTTAGTTTGATGCTTTAGCTTCAATAATTATTGTACAAAACTGACAAAATGGACCAACCTGGATTATTTGGACTTGTCCAGTCAACATGTTGAAAATAAGTCAATATAATATTCTTCTTTAATAAATTGTAAACTGAAATTCATAACTCGCTGATAATGAGTCTTGGACTCAAACCACAAGAACAACATACTTCAAATTTCTAGTATATTATATTAAAGTTGAATTTTGTTCAAATCGCAAATTTAGTAACAAAAAATCCAAACCAGACAACGTGGTTGGACAATCACATTTGCCGGCGGATTGGCTAAACCCTTTATGCTGACATTTTGACTTGAAAAGCTTTTAAGAAATATTCTTAATATAATTAGGTCATCTTTATTTCCTAATGACAGTTCTTTCTTTTTTTTACGAATCTGACTTCAGCATTGAAAAAAATGATATAATCTGAAGGTTGAAATAAAGTTTTGTTCTATAATAATGATTTTAATAGACCAATATATTTATCTGTAATTATATAGACTTACGATAGTTAAGTTTAAGATTTTAGACAGAGATTTTTTTTTTTCTTAAACAAAAAAAGATCGTTAATATTAGATAAATAACAAGCAATATATACATGTATGAATCGTCCGTAATTAAGGTTCCCTTTCATTGTAAGCAAAGTTCGCAATAGCTACTAAACGCGTGCAGTAACTCACGTAGCTAGATAAAATTTAAACGGAAAGTACGAATCAGATTCAAAGTTTAAGTACATATACACATATTAGATTACAAAATTTTTGTATGGAAATTTTTCTTACTATAATTCTATCTAACTGAATCATGATTGCTTACGAAGAATAGGTAAAATCTGTCAAAAAAATTCTGCAATACCCCATTCATATATACTTGTAACAAACACAAGTAAATAAGAAAAATCAGAGTTTAGTGACAGACACATACATATATATATATCGGATAAAATCAGTGGCCAAATGATTTTCGTTATGAACTAAAACATCTCATAGACTAATATAATATGAATTGAATTGTGTGATGGTAAAAGAAAGGCCAAAAGAATGATGATATGCGATCTTAATATGAGTATGACCATGGCATCAACTCGGTGGGAGGCAACATGAACCCATCAAAGTCTTTGAAGGAGATGTTATTGAAGAGAGTTTCATTTGTTCCAGCAGCAGCAGCAGCAGCAACAGCTCCTATTTCCTTTGACTCAGCGATTCCTCCTTTTGAGCATGACTCAGCAGCAGATTTAACATTTCGCCCTATCCAATCTGTGGAGGAGTTCTTTCCCGTGAGGCTCTGAACCACGTCTCTGAAGTTGATAGCATCGGTTTCCACGTACCTGGTTTCGATTTGCACTATCTTCGGAGCTTCACCCATCACAACAACAAGAAGAAGAAGAAGAAGAAGAAGAAGAAGAGTGTTCCCAATTTACAGTATACTGTGTTGTGAGGTGTTTGGAGATTGAGATTTATTGCATGTGGATTGGGTGTTATATAGAGTTGCGATATGTGGCCATTATGGTTGCATGGTGGGGCCTAATTTGACACTGCCAAAAGCGTTATTTGAAATGTATGCAGAGAGATAGCAAAAAAAAGACGGAAATGCAGTCTAAAGAGACTGGGGAGTTGAAACTTCGGGGTCTGAGTCAAATAGCACGCAACTTGGAAAAACAAAATCATCAACTTGCTTACTGTGAAAAACAATAGTGAAGAAGTCACACATGCAGGGACTATGAAAGAGACTTCTATACAAATAACGCTGATTATTGATGTCTCCTTCGTTGGTCTCTCACGTGCCACAAATTTTTGCTACTTTTTTTTTTCTTTTATGTTCAAGTCAGTCTAGTCAATCAGATTAGCTAAGATGCGTGATTCACTAAGAACTTTCTTCTTTACATATTATGAGTTGAAGAGATTTTTTCTTTTTAATGTTGTAAATGTAATGTAGGTTTAATTAGGTTTCCATTCCCTTGTAAATATAGGTTCTATTACATTTTGTTTTTTATTTATTGACTATTTAATTTTTTTTATTTATGTTGAAAATAATAAGTATTTTTAAATATTTTCTACACTATATTGATTTTTAAGAATTCATAATCGAATTATAATAACAAATACTTAACGTATCAACAAGGAGGGATTTAGGAGATAACGAGAACAAAAGTGATAAAAAGTCTTAAAACTTTGTTCGACTATATATAAACTCTGGTTGAATGAATTTTTGGGTGAAAAACATTCGAGAAATCATTATTTTTGTAATTTAATATTAACTTATACACATATCAAAATAAAATTTTGAAAAGGTATATGAATAAGTATTTACAAATTAAATTATATGCATAAAGTAATGTTAATTTATTAAAAAACATCAATTTTAATTTATAAAAAATAATTTTATCTCTCCGTTTTTTCTCGGAATTTTTTTCGTATAAAGTTCTAAATAATCGTGGTCCCCTATGTGGAGAAAAGCATTTTGTGGTTGACAATTTATAAAACTAATTAATAATTTCAAAGGTTGAAACTTTTTGCTGACGGAAAAGTAGTACAGTTAAGTATTTCTGTAAAAGAAAAAAATCAAAATAATTAAAAAATATAACTAATAAAGGAATGTTGAAATTCATTGTGTAGAAGTATTTATTATGATAAAACTTTAGACATTTTAGCAATTGAACCGAAACCATTTTGACTAACCGATCATTGCTGTAGACTGGGCTGTACTGTGGGTAGAGGGACTTAAAATTTTGGGTCATAAAGAAAAGTTTCGACGTAACAACGATTTTTTTTATTTTTAGTCTTAAAACCTCTCTTTTGTGTATATTTTATTTTTTTAATTTTATATTTAAAAGTTATTTTAAAAATTTATTATATATTTTTTATTAAACTGAAGTGAACCAAATTGGATCAGACCGAACCGAACTGTACTGAACCGAATCAAACCGATCTGGACAAGACAAAATCAAACTGCACTAAACCGAACTGAACCGCACTAAATCGAATCAAACCGCACTGAACCGAATCGAACCAGACTAAATCGAATCGAATCGCACTGAACCGAATCGAATCGCACTGAACCAAAACGAACTGCACTGAACCGAACCGAACCACACTGAACCGCACAAAACCGATATCTGAACCGAACCGAACCAAACCGAACCAGATCGGACCGAACTGAACCTAACCAAACTGAACTGAACTTAAATACTCTTTAGTTGTGCTAAATTTTAAAACACCTTCAAAAAATGATGAGAAAATTTAAAAGAAAAATTTACACTTTCATAATTAATTAATATAGAGCAAAAGGAGAATCGTTTTGTAATATGCGTAAAAAATGTCACACCCAAAAGTTTTTAACACCAACAACACAATCGTGAGGTCCCTTTTAAACAATTGAAACATAATGTTTTTTTCCCAAATTAAATATAGCAAGTGTATAAACAATAACATAAACAAAGTGTATATGTTCAATAAAAATAACATTCAAAGGACAAGCTTAAATTGGTTTGTATTCCCCTTTCACACAAATAATTATTTTGTCAAAGTGGAGAACATAGAGTTTCGAAATTAGTAAAAGCCTAAATATTTAAGAAAAATATTATATGACGATGAAAAAAAAAAGGTGAAATGGGAGTAGTGAAGCATTGAGTATAGAAAAAATGTGAAGAATACAAAAGACATATAAGAGAAGGATAAATGTTAGTTAGGACCAGTTGGGTGGGGTGCGAGGTGTTAGAATTACAGTGAAGGTGGTAAGGTGGGACGGCGAGAGCAAGGCGACATGGCCTTATATAGTAATTACGGGGCTGAGAAGCTCACGATCATTGTCTCAATGGTGATGATTGAACTAAAAAATGGAGTGTGTGTGGTGTTTATGATACGAGGTCATTGAAGAAAAAGAAGAAAATATAGTACATAATTCAATTAGTGAGCAGTTAGCCGATAAAAGATCATTTTTTTAAAAATAAACGATAAAACAATATTGTTTAATTTTTATTAATTTTTTTTTACTTTAATATTTAATTTTTATTATAAATAGTTTAGTTTTTTTTACTTTAATATAATACAGATAATCATAGTTAAGTTTACTAAGATTTTGTTCATGTATAAAAATATATAAAGAGGATATCCTCTTTTGTGTTCATATTTCGGTATTCAATTTTTATCCTTAATTATTGTTTTAGAAACTAATTATTTTATAAATAGTTTACTTTTAACCGTTAGTCTAAAAACCTCTTTTGTAAATATTTTATTTTTCTAATTTTACATTTAACAACTATTTTAAAAATTCATTATATATTATTTATTGAACTGAACTGAACCGAACCGAATCGAAGTGAACTAAACCGAATCGGACCAAACCGAACCGAACCGCACTAAACTGAACCGAACCGCAGTGAATTGAACCAAATCAGACCAGACCAAATTGAATCGCACTAAACCGAACTGAACCGCACTAAATCGAACTGAACCGTCCTAAACCAAACCGAACCAGACCAAACCGAACCGAATCAAACTGCTCTGAATCGAACCGAACCGAACCGCACAAAACCGAACTGGATCGAATCGAACCGAACCATATCGGACCGGACTAAATCGAACTGAACCGAATCAAAACGAACCGAATTGAACCTAACCAAACTGAACCGAACTAACTGAAATACTCTTTAGTTGTGCTAAATTTTAAAACAATTTCAAAAAAAAAGGAAAAAATTTAAAGGAATATTTTACACTTTCATAATTAATTAATATAGCGCAAAAGGAGAGTCGCTTTGTAATATGCGTAAAAAATGTCACACCCAAAAGTATTTTCAACACCTACACCACAATCATGAGGTCTCTTTTAAACAATTGAAACATAATATTTTTCCCCAAATTAAATATAGCAAATGTATAAACAATAACATAAACAAAGTGTATATGTTCAATAAAAAGAACATTCAAAGCACAATCTTAAATTGGTTCGTATTCACCTTTCACACAAATAGCTATTTTGTCAAAGTGGAGAACATAGAGTTTCGAAATTAGTAAAAGCCTAAATATTTAAGAAAAATATTATATGACGATGAAAAAAAAAGGTGAAATGGGAGTAGTGAAACATTGAGTATAGAAAAATATGAAGAATGCAAAAGACATATAAGAGAAGGATAGAATGTTAGTTAGGATTTAAGGTTCAAAAAAAGACATACCAATGGAGTAGGGTGCGAGGTGTTAGAATTACAGTGAAGGTGGTAACGTGGGACGACGAGAGCAAGGTGGCATTGCCTTATATAGTAATGACGTGGATGTGAAGCTCACAATCATTGTCTCAATGGTGATGATTGAACTAAAAAATGGAGTGTGTGTGGTGTTTATGATACGAGGTCATTGAAGAAAAAGAAGAAAATATAATACATAATTCAATTAGTGAGCAGTTAGCTGATAAAAGATCATTTTTTAAAAAATAAACGATAAAATAATATTGTTTAATTTTTATTAATTTTTTTTACTTTAATATTTAATTTTTATTATAAGTAGTTTAGTTTTTTTTTTACTTTAATATAATACAGATAATCATAGTTAAGTTTACTAAGATTAATTTTGTTCTTGTATAAAAATATATAAAGAGGATATCCTCTTTTATGTTCATATTTCGTTATTCAATTTTTATCCTTAATTATTGTTTTAAAAACTAATTATTTTATAAATAGTTTACTTTTAACCGTTAGTTTAAAAACCTCTTTTGTAAATATTTTAATTTTCTAATTTTACATTTAAAACTATTTTAAAAATTCATTATATATTATTTATTGAACTGAACTAAACCAAACCGAATCGAAGTGAACTAAACCGAATCGGACCAAACCGAACCGAACCGAACCGCACTGAATTGAACCAAATCAGACCAGACCAAACTGAATCGCACTAAATTGAACCGAACCACACTAAACCAAACTGGACCAGACCGAACCGAACCGAATCAAAATGCTCTGAATCGAACCGAACCGAACTGCGCAAAATCAAACTGGATCGAACCAAACCAAACCATATCGGACCGGACCAAACCGAACTGAACCGAATCAAAATGAACCGAATTGAACCTAACCAAACTGAACCGAACTAACTGAAATACTCTTTAGTTGTGCTAAATTTTAAAACACTTTCAAAAAAAGAGGAAAAAATTTAAAGAAATATTTTACACTTTCATAATTAATTAATATAGAGCAAAATGAGAGTCGCTTTGTAATATGCGTAAAAAATGTCACACCCAAAAGCTTTTTCAATACCTACACCACAATCGTGAGGTCCCTTTTAAACAATTGAAACATAATGTTTTTCCCCAAATTAAATATAGCAAGTGTATAAACAATAACATAAACAAAGGGTATACGTTCAATAAAAAGAACATTCGAAGGACAAACTTAAATTGATTTGTATTTATCTTTCACACAAATAACTATTTTGTCAAAGTGGATAACATAGAGTTCCGAAATTGGTAAAAGGCTAAATATTTAAGAAAAATATTATATGACGATGAAAAAAAAAAGATGAAATGGGAGTAGTGAAACATTGAGTATAGAAAAAATGTGAATAATACAAAAGACATATAAGAGAAGGATAAAATGTTAGTTAGGACCAGTTGGGTGGGGTGCGAGGTGTTAGAATTACAGTGAAGGTGGTAAGGTGGGACGGCGAGAGCAAGGCGACATGGCCTTATATAGTAATTACGGGGCTGAGAAGCTCACGATCATTGTCTCAATGGTGATGATTGAACTAAAAAATGGAGTGTGTGTGGTGTTTATGATACGAGGTCATTGAAGAAAAAGAAGAAAATATAGTACATAATTCAATTAGTGAGCAGTTAGCCGATAAAAGATCATTTTTTTAAAAATAAACGATAAAACAATATTGTTTAATTTTTATTAATTTTTTTTTACTTTAATATTTAATTTTTATTATAAATAGTTTAGTTTTTTTTACTTTAATATAATACAGATAATCATAGTTAAGTTTACTAAGATTTTGTTCATGTATAAAAATATATAAAGAGGATATCCTCTTTTGTGTTCATATTTCGGTATTCAATTTTTATCCTTAATTATTGTTTTAGAAACTAATTATTTTATAAATAGTTTACTTTTAACCGCTAGTCTAAAAACCTCTTGTAAATATTTTATTTTTCTAATTTTACATTTAACAACTATTTTAAAAATTCAATATATATTATTTATTGAACTGAACTGAACCGAACCGAATCGAAGTGAACTAAACCGAATCGGACCAAACCTAACCGAACCGCACTAAACCAAACCGGACCAGACCGAACCGAATCAAACTGCTCTGAATCGAACCGAACCGAACCGCACAAAACCGAATTGTATCGAACCGAAACGCGCAAAACCAAACTGGATCGAACCGAACCAAACCAAACCATATCGGACCGGACCAAACCGAACTGAACCGAATCAAAACGAACTGAATTGAACCTAACCAAACTGAACCGAACTAACTGAAATACTTTTTAGTTGTGCTAAATTTTAAAACACTTTCAAAAAAAGAGGAAAAAAATTAAAGAAATATTTTACACTTTCATAATTAATTAATATAGAGCATAATGAGAGTCGCTTTGTAATATGCATAAAAAATGTCACACCCAAAAGTTTTTTCAACACCTACACCACAATCGTGAGGTCACTTTTAAACAATTGAAACATAATGTTTTTCCCCAAATTAAATATAGCAAGTGTATAAACAATAACATAAACAAAGTGTATATGTTTTATAAAAAGAACATTCAAAGGACAATCTTAAATTGGTTTGTATTCACCTTTCACACAAATAACTATTTTGTCAAAGTGTAGAACATAGAGTTCCGAAATTAGTAAAAGCCTAAATATTTAAGAAAAATATTATATGACGATGAAAAAAAAAAGGTGAAATGGGAGTAGTGAAGCATTGAGTATAGAAAAATGTGAAGAATGCAAAAGACATATAAGAGAATGATAAAATGTTAGTTAGGATTTAAGGTTCAAAAAAAGACATACCAGTTGGGTGGGGTTCGAGGTGTTAGAATTGCAGTGAAGGTGGTAAGGTGGGACGGCGAGAGCAAGGCGACATGGCCTTATATAGTAATGACGGGGCTGAGAAGCTCACGATCATTGTCTCAATGGTGATCATTGAATTAAAAAATGGAGCCTGCGCGGTGTTTATGATATGAGGCCTTTGAAGAAAAAGGAGAAAATAAAATACATAATTCAATTAGTGAGCAGTTAACCGATAGAAGTTCAGTTTTTTAAAAGTAAACAATGAAAAAATATCGTTTAATTTTTATTAATTTTCTTGCTTTAATGTTTAATTTTTATTATAAATAGTTTAGTTTTTTTTTTTGTTACTTAAATATAATACAAATAATAGTAGTTAGATTACTTTTGTTAATCCCTAAAAGATAAAATAATTTTATAAGAATGAAATATTCTAAAATATAAAGAGAAAATAGAAGAAACAAAAAATCATAACAAAAAAATAACAAAAATAAGGTACACCTAAAGGAAGATATCAAAGGTATAAATGAGACTTATCTTTATTATATTGGTCAAGTCAATTTTATCATTTTTTTAGAACAAAAAATACTTCCTTTTAATATTGTTTATTTATTTATTTTTAATTCCTTTATTATTTTTTAACCTTTCATTACTTTTCGTTTTATTTCAAAATGTTCAAATTGAACTTTTTACCGTCTTTATTTATCTTAATAATTCCTTTTAAGGATACATTTTTATATGATTGGGTTTATACATAATTTCATGCTATAATAAAAGTAATCAAGTCTATTATTGTTACGAGATATTAATTTATTCCAATGTAGATGTTAATTTTTTTCTAAAATAACTACAAATCTCTTCTACAGTGGCAAAATATTAAGGGTAAAGATCTAAAATTTTTAAACCATTTTGAAAATTTCATTTAACAGACAACAATTAGATAATCAAATCAAAGACATGAAGAAACACATGACAAAGATTTTTTTTTTCAGCAAACACATGACAATGTAAATGCAATAAGTATGAAGGAAGGAAATCTCTAATACATTTAAAGGTTAATCAACAAGTAATTATAAAATATTTACAAGAAGAAATAAAAAATACATTTTCTAATGTATTAATGGAAAATACATTTTTTTTGCGCTCTTATGATTTCTAACAACAATCACATGTTTCAAAACAACCTTTTACCCTTCCTAAAGGGACTTCAAGATTACCTGTTGAACAGGATTTTTGGGACAAACTTTTTGAAATTTTAAGAACATGATTTCCAAAATAGAGTTTTTGAAAAAAAAAATTGAAATATAATTTCTATAACATATGAAATTCATTTTGTAAAGAGCTTTCTAGACTAGAATTTTCAAAATAAGCTTTCCAGAACATATGTAATACTTTTTTAGATGAACTTTTCAGAACAAACTTTTCAAAACTTATAAGATGCAGTCTATAATAGGATTTCAAGAACAAGATTTTCGAAACAAATTATTCATAACGAGTGTTCTTGAACAAGCTTCCCACAAATTATCATCGATTTACACTCTCTCTTATTGCTTTCTCTCAAAAGGATTGCAACAACGGTGGAGAACGGAGGTGTAGTGACAATGGCGACGGATGCGGAGGCACGATAGCTGCAATGGCATGTCTCAACGATGAAAGATATTTTAATATTTTTGCTTTTAGCATGGGAGTTAAACTTAACTCAAATTTCTATAAAATATTAAAAAAAATGTAAACACACATACGCAACAACGTCTGTGTGTACGCATTTTTTAGATATGAATGATAATACGTTAATATTGCTAATATGTGATAATAATGTAATGTTATTAAGTTAATATATAAAACAAATTTATATTTATTAAAAATAAAGTGAAATGAATAGTGAAATTAATTGTTGATGAATAAAAAAAGAAGAAAAAAAAATAAACAATTTTATAGAAATTAAGTAAAAATAGCTATTAATTTTTAAAAATTTAATAAATAATTATATTGTAAAAAATAAAATTGATATTATGAAATGTGGAAACAAAAGAGAGAATCTCTTTATATATTGTTATAGATTATATTTATTTTTTACTTTTTAATTTATATTTTTTAATTAGTTAATGTTTATAATTAGATAGATTAAAATAATTATTATTTTTATGTATTAAATTATTTTATTATAATTAATAAATACAATTTAATTTATAAAAGTTAGTTATCTAAGTTATAATATTATTATATAATTGTGTCTTTTAAATCAATATTTTTTATTTTGATTTTTAATTTAAATGAAACTGGCTAGTGGACCATACGCTAATACAGCCCAACCCATCAGATCTACGTTTGAAACTTATTGATATATAATATGATGTAGAATCATTGTATCACATTAGTTTAACAATTAATTTTATGTAGCATCACATTAATTTTTAATTGAATTTAAAATGTAATATACGTTGATTATACGAAATATCTTTATGGTTCCTCTCATACATACCACAGTTAGTTGCGTATCAGCATTATATAAGAAGACTACAAGAAGCAATGTAAAAAAGTGTTTCAAAAATTATAAAATTGTACTAGGGATCATAAATAAATTAATTCTATTATGAAATAAAACGAATAACAAAGAGAATAATAGATAATAGAGAAGAAAAGAAATAATAGAGAATGAGAGAATATGGAGCAACTCATTTATGTATTATTATTGATAGGAAGAGTCCTATTTATGGATACAATATGTAATCCATAACGGAAACAAATCAACTTGGTTAATACAAATATTTACCATAAAGAGTAATGAATCATATGAGTAAATGTATCAAATCAATGGACAATCATTAATTCATAACACTCCCCCTTGAGTGTCTATTGATAAAGAATGTGTCTCGTTAAAACCTTACTAGGAAAAATCCTTTGGGATAAAAAACCTAGTGAAGGAAGAAGAGTACAACATTCTGTATTCATTAATACAATATTGTTCATCACATATTTTATTTCTCCCCCTCATGTAAATTTACATCATTAAGGTGACAGAGTCCGAATTTGTGAGTCATTTGCTCAAAAGTTTTTCTTGGCATAAACTTTACAAATAAACTTGTCATATTTTCAGATGAACGAATTTTTGGATATCTATATCATCCTTTCAATTGAACAATACACTATTGTCTTCATATATGGTTGTTGATTCCATCTTTCTCGGGGATAGTCACAAGTTTCTTG